>Ga0207870_100019_pt1 | contig 279026 bp, 234 predicted proteins | sample CeladaPassage60B_FD_187477 | JGI IMG/M metagenome (GOLD analysis project Ga0207870, IMG submission 187477) | Cellulose-adapted microbial communities from the Joint BioEnergy Institute, USA - Passage3 60B (SPAdes) (version 2) | ecosystem: Engineered > Bioreactor > Continuous culture >...
GGTGCTCGACGACCGCACCGCCCGGCTGCCCGGCGGCCGGCCGTACCCGCCGGGGCTGGTGGACGAGATGCGCAACCGGCCGGGCGGGTTCTGGGTGGCGTCGACCAAGCCGGAGGCGGCCCGCGAGGCGCTCACCGGCGCGATACCGGTCGCCGCGCTCGACGGCGTGCTCGTGTGCTCCGACGGCGTGCACCGGCTCGTCGAGTGGTACGGCCACACCTGGGAGGAGGTCGTGGCGATCGCGGAGAAGCACGGCACCGGGCGGCTCGTCGAGCTGGTGCGGGAGGCCGAGCGCACGCACGGCCCGCGGGGCTCGGCGAAGGTCCACGACGACGTCACCGCGGTGTGGATGCCGCTGTGAGCCGCGCGCACACCGCGGCCGCTCACCGCCGACCAGGTGGTGGTCGCCACCGGCCCGTACCACGGCCCGCGCATCCCGCGGATGGCCGAGCGGCTGCCCGCCACCGTCACCCAGCTGCACTCCTCGCGGTACCGCAACCCGGACGCGCCGCCCTCGGCCAGGACGTCACCGTGTGGACACTGGGCCGCGGTGGGGACACCGCGTTCTACCGGACGGTCGACCCCGCGGTGCGGGTGCGGGTCGTGCCGTTCCCCGACCGGGCGCGGGGAGAGCGTGGGCGAGCGGGTGCTGCGGTCGATCGCGGTGCTGCGGGAGGCGTACGACGCCGCGCCGTACGACATCGTGCACGCCCAGGACCGCATCAGCGCGAACGCGGTGGGGCCAGGTGTTCACCCCCGCGGCCCGCTTCGCCGCCACCGTCGACGACCTGGCCCGCGAACTCGACGCCGCCCTCACCGTCCCCGACCCGGTCCGCCACCGCGCCGGCCGCGCCATCGCCGCCCGCCACACCTGGCGCGCCGCCGCCGAACGCCACCTCGCCCTGTACCGCTCCCTCGGCGCCCCGGACTGACCGGGCGGACCTTGTGGCCGGGCTACTTGGCGATGCCCCGCCCGGCACAGGGCTTACACGACACCCACTTGTCCGTGACGATCGCGCTCCCGCGCACGGTTCGCGTCGACACCTTCACCAGCTCGCCGCCCTGCCCGTCGCAGTGCGGGCACTCCTCGACCTCCTCGCCCTCGGCGGGCTTCACCCGCCGGTACGGCTCGCTCGCCGCCTTGCGCGCGATCGCCTGCGCCTCCCTGGCGGTGAGGCCGGTCACGGTGACCACGCTGCCGAACGGCGTGGTGATCGCAGCGAAGTGGTTACGGACCTTCACGCTCTCTCCTCATCACGGCCGGGAGCGGGCCCTCCTCGCCTCGGCCCGCCCCACGCACTCCACACGGCGGCGGTCCCGCCGGGGCATCTCTCCAAGAGACTAGAGGACCGGGGAGACGCCCGGACGAGCCCCGGCCGCCACGGCGGTCGTACGGCCCGGCCGGATCCCGGTCCGCGTGGTCGTGCCCGGCGCTGTCATGCGTCGGCCGCGGCCGGCCCCCTCTCCGGCGGCGACCGTGTCGGCTTGCCGTGCCGCCGGCCGTCCAACGCTTCGCAAAGCGGCTCCGGCTCGGCGAGCCCCGAACCTAGGATCCGACGGCAGCCGCGACCAGTGGCGCTTCCCGCCCTCCCGACCTGCGAGGCCACATTGCTGAGCATGCGACCGGCCACGGCCGATGACCGGCCGGAGATCGAGGCCCTGATCCGGGCCCGTGCGGACTGGCTGCGCGACCGCGGCATGCCCGACTGGAGACGCCTCCACGACCTCGCCGCCGAACTCGCCGGGCAGGCCGGTGGGACGGCCCCGGTCTGGGCCGCGATCGACGAGGAGGCGGACCGCATCGCCGGGATCGTGAGCCTCTACGACCAGGCCTCGCCGCTGCTGTGGCCGGACGAGGAGGAGCGGAACGAGCCCTCGATCTTTCTCGCCACGGCCTTCACCGACCCGGCCTACCGCGGCCGCCGGATCGGCCGCCTCATGGCCTGGTGGGCCCTCGACCACGCCCATCGGCTCGGCCGCCGGTGGGTACGGCGCAGCACCGGTCCGTACCCGCGGCTGGTCGAGTACTACACGAAGGAGCAGGGCTGGATTCTGGTCAAAGAGGCCTACCGCAAGGGCCGCAAGGCGTACGGGTTCCAGCGCCGCGCCGAGCCGCAGCCCCACCTGCCCGAACTCGGCATGCGCCTGGGAATCGGCGTCCGCCCGCCGTCCTGATCCGTTCCCCTGGTTCCGCCCGGCGGCGCCTCGGGAGTGATGAGGGCCGCCTGACGACATGGCCGCACGATGCGGCTCGCGTTGCGGATCACCCGCGACCGGAATCCGTTCCCTGACTCGCCGCACCCCATCCCGCCGGATTCGAGTCGCCGTTCACCTGCCGCCGGAGCGCCGGCGGGCACGCCACCGCCGGCTCAACGACGGCCGGCGCCGCCCGCCCGCCGTCGTGAGTCCCCACGGCTCTGCATGCAGGGATCACAGGTCATCTCTTGTCCCATCTATCGAAATTCGATAGTTTCCTATCGAAATTCGATAAGAGGAGGGGTGATGGGACAGCTGGCGGTGCTGGCGCTGCGCGTCGTGCTCGGAATGCTGCTCGCCGGGGCGGCGGTCGTGCAGGGGATGATCGTGCCGCTCCTGGCCGCCGATCTCGAAGGGCTGCCGCCGGAGGTGGCGTACCTGCGCATCCCGATCGTGCTGATCTTCTTCCTGGGCGTCGTGGCGGCCGAGGTCGTCATCGTCTGCGTGTGGAGGCTCGTGACGATGGTGCGCCGCGGCACGGTGTTCTCCCCCGCCGCCTTCCGGTACGTGCACATCGTGATCGGGGCCTTCGTGGCGGCCGCCGTCCTGGTGTTCGCCCTCGCGGCCTTCCTGGCGAGCGCCAACCACCGGGTCCAGGAGGACTTCGTGGCACCGGGTATCGTGCTGATCATCTGCGGGGTCTCGGTGGGACTGTTGGGGGTCGCGCTCATCGTGCTCGTGCTGCGGATGCTGCTCGCCCAGGCGATCGCCCTCGACGTCGAGGCGGAGCGCATGCGCGCCGAGCTGGACGGGGTGATCTGACCGATGCCGATCATCGTCGACATCGACGTGATGCTGGCCAAGCGGAAGATGTCCGTAGGCGAACTCGCGGAACGCGTCGGCATCACCCCCGCTAACCTGGCGGTGCTCAAGAACGGCCGGGCCAAGGCGGTGCGGTTCACCACGCTCGCCAAGCTCTGCGAGGTGCTCGAGTGCCAGCCGGGCGACCTGCTGCGCTGGGAGCCCGACGGCGCCGTGCACGAGTGAGCCGGGCCGCCTACCGGCGGTGCGGGCGGAGCCGACGCTCACACGAGCGGGCACGCGGGGAGGGCGAGCGGCCCGCCGCCGCGCGTCACCGTGTCGTTCGTACGGCTCACGCGGGTCAGGCCGCGTGGCACCGGCGGTCGCCGAAGCCGACCCGCCGGACGTGTACGGCGACCGCCCGAAGAGATGAAGAAGCCGCCGCGGAGTCTGCTGATCCCGCGGCGGCGCCGGTCTGCCGTCTGCTGAGCGACGGCCGGTCAGCCCCGATGCCGCGCCAGATCGACCGACTGGTCTGGCGATGGTCTGGCATCGGGGTCCGGACGGGGCACACCCCCGTTTTGTGATCAAGGGATGTGCCGGTCAGAGAATTGGTGGGGCGTCAGGGGCTCGAACCCTGAACCTACAGATTAAAAGTCTGCAGCTCTACCATTGAGCTAACGCCCCATGGCAAGGATACAAAGGCTTCCCCGCCTGCCGCGACGGAGTTCCGGTACGGCCCTGCCGCGGCGCTCGCCGGCTCGGACGGCCGGCCGTGCCGGTTTCGTCCGGCGATGGGGGTACGGGACATCAGGATAGCCGACAGTGCCCGTCCCGAGGCACTGTGCGACACCCCGCCCGCTTCCGTGCCGGTTCACGGCCGTCGCGCCACCCCCCAAAAGGCGACAAATCGGGCGACCTAGCATGGGGACATGGGGGCTGACCTGCTGACATTGGCCCTGTGCGGGGATGTCATGCTCGGTCGGGGGGTCGATCAGATCCTGCCGCGCCCGGGGGATCCGCGGCTGTGCGAGCCGTCCGTGGGGGACGCGCGGGACTACGTGGCGCTCGCCGAGAAGGCGAGCGGCCCGATTCCGCGGCCGGTGGGCTACGAGTGGCCGTGGGGCGAGGCGCTCGACGTGCTGCGCGAGGTCGCGCCCGACGCGTGGGTGGTGAACCTGGAGACCGCGGTCACCCGGTGCGACGACTTCGCCCCCGGCAAGTCGGTGCACTACCGCATGAACCCGGAGAACCTGCCCGCGCTGGCGGTGGCGCGGCCCGACGTGTGCGTGCTGGCGAACAACCACGTGCTCGACTTCGGCCGCCGCGGGCTGGCGGAGACGCTCGACGCGCTCGCCCGCGCCGGGCTGCGCACCGCCGGGGCCGGCCGGGACGAGGAGGAGGCCTGGCGGCCCGCGATCGTGAACGTGGCGGGCGGGCGGAGCGTGCTGGTGTTCGCGTTCGGCATGCCGTCGAGCGGGATCCCGCCCGCGTGGGCGGCCGCGCCGGGCCGGTCCGGCGTGGCGTACGTGCCCGAGCCGTCGGCCGAGCAGGCGCGGCTCATCGCCGAGCGGGTACGGCGGGCCAAGCGGCCGGGGGACGTCGTGGTGGCGTCCGTGCACTGGGGGTCGAACTGGGGGTACGAGGTCTCCCGCGACCAGATCCGGTTCGCCCGCCTGCTCGTCGACGCCGGGGTGGACGTGGTGCACGGGCACTCCTCGCACCATCCCCGCCCGGCCGAGCCGTACCGGAACGGGCTGATCCTCTACGGCTGCGGCGACCTCATCGACGACTACGAGGGCATCGCGGGTTACGAGGAGTACCGGGACGAGCTGCGCCTGCTGCACCTGGTCACGATCCGCCGGGACGGGCCGCCCCGGCTGCGCATGGTGCCGCTGCGCGCCCGGCGGATGCGGCTGGAGCGGGCCGGCCACGCGGACGCGGCCTGGCTCGCCAACGTGCTCGACCGTATCGGGCGGCGGCTCGGCGGGCGGGTCGCGCTCGAGCCCGATGACGTGCTCGCCCTGCGGGCCGGGTGAGCCGCCGTGGAGCGGCCATACCTCACCCCGGCCGACCTCGCCGAGGAGGTACGGCAGGTCGGGGTCACCGACGAGCGGGTGCTGCGGGCGATCCGGGGCACGCCGCGGGCCATATTCGTGCCAAGGGAGTCCGTGCCGCTCGCCTACATCGACGAGCCGATCCCGATCGGGCACGGCCAGGTGACCACGCAGCCGTCGCTGTCCGCGGCGATGATCGAGAGCCTGGGGCTCACCGGGACCGAGCACGTGCTGGAGGTCGGCACCGGGTACGGGTTCCAGACCGCGCTGCTCGCCGCGCTCGCCGCCGACGTGGTCACGATCGACCTCGAGCCGGAGTTCGCCGAACGGGCGCGGCGGAGCCTCGACCGGCTGGGGGTGCGGAACGTCGAGACGCGGGTGGGCGACGGCGGCGCCGGGGTACCGGACCGCGCGCCGTACGACGCGATCATCGTGTCCGCCGCCCACCCCGTGGTGCCGCGGCCGCTCGCCGGGCAGCTCCGGGACGGCGGGCGGCTGGTGCAGCCGATCGGGCCGGGCGGGCACGAGCGGGTGACGCTGTTCGAGCGGGTCGGCGACCGGCTGGAGGAGCGCCGGCTCGTCTCGCAGGCCTGGTTCGTACGGCTCCGCACCGCGTACGGCGGGGGCTGACGCGGCCCGCCGTACGGCCGGGCCGCGGATATCGCGGCGTTTTCATTCGGCCGCGCGGCTTGATCCGGCTGTGGCACAATCTCGCGGGTGCGTTTCATCGCCGACCTGCACATTCATTCGAAATACTCCAGGGCCTGCAGCAAGGACTGCGATCTGGAACATCTCACCTGGTGGGCCCGGCGTAAGGGCGTGACCCTCGTCGGCACCGGCGACTTCACGCACCCGGCCTGGTTCGAGCACCTGCGCGAGACGCTCGTCCCCGCCGAGCCGGGCCTGTTCCGGCTGCGCGACGACCTCGACCGGGAGATCGCCCGCACACTTCCCCCGCGGCTCGCGAACGAGCCGGTCCGGTTCATGCTCTCGGTCGAAATCTCGACGATCTACAAGCGCGGGGACCGCACCCGCAAGGTGCACCACCTGATTTATGTGCCGGGGTTCGCGGAGGCCGAGCGGTTCAACGCCCGGCTGGGCCGGATCGGCAACCTGGGGTCGGACGGGCGGCCGATCCTCGGGCTCGACTCGCGCGACCTGCTGGAGATCACCCTGGAGTCCGGCGAGGGGTCGTACCTGATCCCGGCGCACGTGTGGACGCCGTGGTTCGCGGTGTTCGGCTCGAAGTCCGGGTTCGACGCGATCGAGGAGTGCTACGACGACCTCGCCGGCCACATCTTCGCGCTGGAGACCGGCCTGTCCAGCGACCCGGCGATGAACTGGCGGGTGTCCGCGCTCGACCGCTACCGGCTGGTCAGCAACTCGGACGCGCACTCGCCGCCGATCCTCGGCCGCGAGGCCACGGTCTTCGACACCGAGCTCGACTACTACGCGGTGCTGGAGGCGCTGCGCACCGGCGCGGGGCACGCCGGGACGATCGAGTTCTTCCCGGAGGAGGGCAAGTACCACGTCGACGGGCACCGCAAGTGCGGGGTGCGGATGGAGCCGCGGGAGACCCGCGCCATCGGCGGAAAGTGCCCGGAGTGCGGCAAGCCGCTCACGGTCGGCGTGCTCAGCCGGGTGGAGGACCTCGCCGACCGGCCCGAGGGCTTCCGGCCGGAGGGCGCGGCCGGGTTCGAGAGCCTCGTGCCGCTGCCGGAGATCATGGGCGAGATCCTCGGGGTGGGGCCGAAGAGCAAGCGGGTCGCCACCGAGATCGACAAGCTCACCGCGGCGCTCGGCCCGGAGCTCGCGATCCTGCGCGAGGTGCCGGTGGACGAGGTCGAGCCGCACTCGCCGCTGCTCGCCGAGGCGCTGCGGCGGCTGCGCCGCGGCCAGGTGATCCGCGAGGCCGGGTACGACGGCGAGTACGGCGTGATCCGGCTGTTCGAGCCCGGCGAGCTGGAGCGGGCGAACCCGGTGGCCACGCCGTCGCTGTTCGACGACCTGCCGGTCGCCGCGCCCGCCCCGGCCGCCAAGCGGCGCCGCCCGGCCAAGGCCGCCGCTCCCCCGGCGGAGGCCGCGGATGCGGCGCAGCCGACGGAGGCGCCGCAGGCCGGCGAGGCGCCCGCGGTACGGCCGGCCGTACCGGCCACGGGGTCGCTGCTCGACGGGCTCGACCCGGACCAGCGGGCCGCGGCCGAGATCACCGAGGGGCCGCTGCTCATCATCGCCGGGCCGGGCACCGGCAAGACCCGCACGCTCACCCACCGGATCGCCCACCTCGTCACCGCCTGCGGCGTGCCCGCCGAGCAGTGCCTGGCGATCACGTTCACCCGGCGGGCGGCCGAGGAGATGGCCGAGCGGCTCGCCGCGCTCGCGCCCGGGCACACGCGGCGGATCACCACCGCCACCTTCCACTCGCTCGGCCTGCGCATCCTGCGCGAGCAGCACGAGCGGGCGGGCCTCACCCCGCACTTCGGCATCGCCGACGAGCGGGCCCGGCTCGCGCTCGCCGCCGAGCTGACCGGCGACGAGCGCACGGCCCGCCGCCTGCTGCCCGCGATCTCGGCGTGGCGGCGCACCGGCGCGGCGGCCGGCGACGAGGTCGCCGAGCTCGCCGAGCGGTACACCAAGGCGCTGCGCCGGAACGACCTGGTCGACTTCGACGACCTGATCGCGCTGCCGGTGGCGCTGCTCGAGGCCGACGCGGGGCTCGTCGCCGCCTACCGCGACCGGTACCGGTGGATCTCGGTCGACGAGTACCAGGACGTGGACGAGACGCAGTACCGGCTGCTGCGGCTGCTCGCCCCGCCGGACGGCAACCTCACCGCGATCGGCGACCCCGACCAGGCGATCTACCGGTTCCGCGGCGCGGACGTCGGGTTCTTCCTGCGGTTCCGGCAGGACTTCCCCACCGCCCGCGAGGTGCGGCTCACCCGCAACTACCGCTCGGCCGCGCCGATCCTCACCGCCGCGCTGCAGGTGATCGCGCCGACCTCGCTCGTGCCGGACCGCGAGCTGCACCCGGTGGGCGAGCGCGGCGACGAGCCGGTGACCGTGCACCGGGCGGCCACCGAGCAGGCCGAGGCGGCGTTCGTGGCCCGCACGATCGAGCAGCTCATCGGCGGGGCGTCGTTCCACGCGTTCGACAGCGGCCGGGTCGACTCCGACGGCGCGGCGGGCCTCGGGTTCTCCGACTTCGCCGTGCTGTACCGGACCGAGCGGCAGGCCCGGGCCGTGATGGCCGCGCTCACCAACGCCGGCCTGCCGTTCCAGAAGCGGTCGCACGACCGGCTCGCCGACCGGCCCGGGGTGGAGCGGATCCTCGCCGAGCTCGCGTACGCGCCGGCCGGGGCCGGGGCGGAGGAGCGCATGCCGGTGCTGCGCCGGGTACGGCTCGCCGCGGACGCCCTGCTGGAACGGCTGCCCGCCGACGCGGGCGACGCCGAAGAGGACGGGGAGACGCCGCCCGACCGGCTCACCGCGGAGCAGATCCACACCGCGGTCGAGCTGCTCAAGCCGCTCGCCGAGCGGTGCGGCGACGACCTGGAGCGGTTCCGCACCGAGCTCGCGCTCGGCGTCGAGGTGGACACCTGGGATCCGCGCGCCGACCGCATCTCGCTGCTCACCCTGCACGCCGCCAAGGGCCTGGAGTTCCCGGTGGTGTTCCTCGTCGGCTGCGAGGACGGGCTGCTGCCGCTGCGCCCGCCCGGCACCCGGCCGGAGGAGCTCGACCCCGAGCACGTTCGGGAGGAGCGCCGCCTGCTGTTCGTCGGCATGACCCGGGCCCAGCGGCACCTCTACCTCAGCCACGCCGCCGAGCGCACCCGGCAGGGCGTGACCCGCGCCACCGGGCCGTCCCCGTTCCTCAAGGACCTCGACCCGTCCGCCTACCGGGTCGCCGGGGACGCCGCGCCGCGCCGCAAGCCGCGGCAGGTGCAGCTCCGGCTGCTGTGAGGCGCCTGCCGCGGGCGCGGCGGGGCAGGGGTAGGGCATGGCCGAGCTGGCGGTGACGGTGCTGAGGGTGACGGTGACCGCCGCGGCGAGCCCGGAGCGGGTCTTCGCCGTGCTCACCGACTGGGACCGGCACCACGAGTGGATGGTGGCGACGCGGGCGCGGGTGACCCGCGGGGACGGGCGCGGCGTGGGGAGCGCGCTCGCCGCGTTCACCGGCGCCGGGCCGGTGGGCTTCACCGACACGATGGAGATCACCCGGTGGGAGCCGCCGCACACGGTGGAGGTGCGGCACACCGGGCGCGTGGTGCGCGGCACCGGCGCCTTCCGGGTACGGCCCGGCCCCGGCGGCGGCGCGGTGATCCGGTGGGAGGAGCGCCTCGACCTGCCGTTCGGCCCGGTCGGCCGCCTCGGCCGGTGGGTGGCCGGGCCGGTGGGCGCCGCCTTCCTCCGGCTGTCCCTGCGCCGCCTCGCCCGGCTGTGCGCGGCGGACCGCCCCGGCACGGCGGCGCCGCGCTGAGCGACGGGACCGGTGCCCGGGCACGCCACGGCCGGGCCGCCTGCCGCGGTGGCCGCGGGGCGGCGCCGGCCGTACCGTCAGTGGTCGAAGCCGCCGCGTCCCCGGCCCGGCCCGTCGCCCGGTCGGCCAGGCCCGTCGCCCGGACGGCCGAACCCGCGGTCCGGTCGGCCGAACCCGCCGAACGGGCCGCCGCGGTCGCCGCCGCCGTCGCGGAGGACCTCGTCACCGTTGTCCTCGTCGCGCTCCTTCCGCTTCGGGGCACAGCCCGTGCTGCACCCGCCGAAGCGCGCCGAGTTGATCGGGACGAAGTCCTGCGGCGGCACGCCCTTCAGCGCCTCGATGAAGGTGTCCTTCCAGATCGGGCCCGGAATGGAGGCGCCGAACACCGCCGGGTAGTACCTGCCGCCGATGGTGACGTTGCTGAGCCGGTGCACGTTCGCGCCGCGCGGGTCACCGATGCTCACCGCGCCCGCGAGGTTCGGGGTGTACCCGGCGAACCAGGCGGTGGCGTACGCGTCGGTGGTGCCGGTCTTCCCGGCCGCCGGCCGCCCGATGCCGCCCACGCCGCGCATCGTGCCCTTGGTGAACACGCCGGAGAGGATCGCGGAGGTGGCGTCGGCGATCTCGGGGTCGAGCACCTGCTTGCACTTGGGCCGGTACTTGGTGCTCTTGCCGTACCGGTCGATGATCTCGGTGATCGCCATGGGCTGGCAGTACTTGCCGCGCGCGGCGATCGCCGCGTACGCGCTCGCCACGGTCACCGGGTCGGTCTCGTTCGTGCCGAGGACGAACGTCGAGTACTCGGTGAGCGGCTGGCCGTCGGCCCGCTTCAGGCCGAGCGACTTGGCGGTTTTGATCGTGTCGCAGAGGCCGACCCGCTGCTCCAGCGCCATGAAGAAGGTGTTCGACGACGCCCAGGTGCCGGTCTGCAGCGAATAGAAGCCGGCGCCGCCGCCGTCGGAGTTGGTGACCACGTGGCTCGGCTCGCCGACGTTGTTGCCCTTGCAGTTCTTGAACGCGTAGTAGCCGGGCGCGCTGTAGCTGGCGCCGACGGTGATCCCGTCGTTGATCTTCATGCCCTTCTTCAGGGCGGTGATCAGCGCGAAGACCTTGTTCGTGGAGCCGTTCTGGAAGCCGATGCCACCGCCGTGCGCGGCGTCGGCGACGAGGTTGTAGGAGATCTCGTTCTTGCGCTTGTTCGTGCCGTACTTACGGCTCGCCGCCATCGCCTTGATCGCGCCCGTGCCGGGCTCGATGAGCGCCTCGGCGGCGACCGGCTTGTCCGTGGGGTACACCCACTTGCGGATCGCCTTCTCGGCGGCGGCCTGCATCTTCGGGTCGAGCGTCGTCTTGATGGTCAGGCCGCCGCGGTTGAGCAGGCGCTCGCGCGCCTTCCGCGTCTTGCCGAAGATCGGGTTGTTGAGAATCTCGTACCGGACGTAGAGGCAGAAGTACGGGTACTTGCTCGCGCCGCACCCGCCGGGCAGCGGCGTGCCCTTGTAGCCGAGCTTCTGCTTCTTGGCCTCCTCGGCCTCCTCCTTGGTGATCTTGCCGAGCTCGGCCATCTTGTCGAGCACGATGTTGCGCCGCGCGAGCAGCCGGTCCCGGTTCTTCTTGCCCAGCTCAGGGTCGGTCCGGTTGGGATCCTGTACGGCTCCCGCGAGGGTGGCCGCCTCGACCAGGTTGAGATCCTTCGCTCGCTTGCCGAAGAAGCGCTTCGCGGCCGCCTCGATGCCGTTGGCGCCCGCGCCGAAGTAGGCGATGTTGAGGTACTTCTCGAGGATCTGGTCCTTGGTGTACTTCTGCTCGATCGCCATCGCGTAGCGCAGCTCGTTGAGCTTGCGCGCGAGGCTCGCCTCGACCGCCTTGTTCTTCTCCTCGAGCGTCTCGGCCTGGTTGAGCAGGATCTGCTTGACGAGCTGCTGGGTGATACCGGATCCGCCCTCGCTCACCCCGCCGGACGAGATGTTTTTGATCGCCGCGCGGATCGTGCCCTCGAGGTCGATCGCACCGTGCTCGTAGAAGCGCTCGTCCTCGATCGCGATGATCGCGGTCTTCATCACGTCCGCGACCTCGCTGAGCGGGATGACCTCGCGGTACTGCTCGTAGAACTGCGCGATCGGCTTGCCGGTCGCGTCGAGAACGGTCGTCTTCTCCGCGAGCGGCGGCTCCTTGAGCTCCTCCGGTTTGAGGTTGAGCTCGTCAGCGACGGTGCGAATGCCCAGTCCGGCGCCACCAACGGCGGGAAACGCGATGCCTGCGACAAGCAGCCCCGCGACCGCGCCCGCCCCCAACAGGCGCACCACCGTTGACCCGCCCCAAGCCGGACCTTTTCCCCGATTTGGCATGTCATCCAGGTTATTGCCTTCCCGCTTGGCCCGGGGACGGAATTCGGCACGGATGGCTGACGCGGGGCGGCCGCGGCGGCGCCGGTGAGCGGCGGCTCGGACGGCCTTCACGCCCGGTCGGCGGCCGCCGGAGGTCCGCGCTACCAGGGCGGTTCACCCGCCCCTGCGCAGCCGGAGTGCCCGGCCCGCCGCGTCCCCGGCCCGTCCGGCGTCGGCATGGGCCGGGCGAAGTTAAGCGAACCGTATGCCTTTCGTGACCCTTTCCAGCGGAGTGCCCCGCCCGGCCACGAGGCGGGGCACCGCCATGGTCGTTTTGCCTGTCCACGTGCGGACGCGGGGATTCAACGCCCGGATATCGGGAAAGCCCACGACCACACCCGTGTCCGTCACCGCGACCGGTGGCCGGCCGGGAGCCGACCGGCCACCGGCGTCACGGCGGCGGCAGGGGCTCGGCCCCACCGTCCGGCACGTCGTCGTCGAACGCGCGACCGCCCAACGTCGCGAGCTTGAGGTCGATCCCCTGGGCGAACTCGTGCAGCCCGACGTCCTGGTTCGGCACAACGCACCGGCCCGCACGGCCAGCGAAGCCGGACCGATGCGCGCAGGCCGGGCACGCCAGCGGCCGGCGTAGACGCTGTGCAAACCGCACGTACCGCCACGGGTCACGTGCGGTTCGCGCCGGGGCGTCCGTCCGGCGCCCCGGCGAGCCCGCCCGGGCGCGAGAACCCTCGTGCCCGGGCGGGAAAGACGCGGCCCCCCTCCGGCGGCCGGACGTCACGCCGCGGCGAGCATGCCGTGCGGGTCGAGGACGTACTTGCGGGCGGCGCCGTGGTCGAACTCGGCGTAGCCGCGCGGCGCCGCCTCGAGCGGTATCGGCGTGGCGTTGACCGCCTTCGCGATCTGGACCCGGTCGTGCAGGATCGCCATCATCAGCCGGCGGTGGTAGCGCATCACCGGGCACTGGCCGGTGACGAAGGAGTGGGACTTCGACCAGCCGAGGCCGATGCGGATCGACAGCGAGCCGTGCCTGGCGGCCTCGTCCGCGGCGCCCGGGTCGCCGGTGACGTACAGGCCCGGGATGCCGAGCGCGCCGCCCGCCCGGGTGACGTCCATCAGCGTGTTGAGCACGGTCGCCGGACGCTCCTGCTGGGCCTCGCGGCCGTGGCCGCGCGCCTCGAAGCCGACGGCGTCGACCGCGCAGTCCACCTCGGGCACGCCGAGGATCTGCTCGATCTGGTCCTTGGGGTCCCCGGCCGACACGTCCACGGTCTCGCAGCCGAAGCTGCGCGCCTGGGCGAGGCGCTCCTTGTTGAGGTCACCGACGATCACGACGGCGGCGCCGAGCAGGAACGCCGAGCACGCGGCGGCGAGCCCGACCGGCCCGGCCCCGGCGATGTAGACCGTGGAGCCCGGCCCGACCCCGGCGCTGACGCAGCCGTGGAAGCCGGTGGGGAAGATGTCGGAGAGCATCGCCAGGTCGAGGATCTTCTCCATCGCCTGGTCCCGGTCGGGGAACTTGAGCAGGTTCCAGTCCGCGTACGGCACGAGCACGTACTCGGCCTGGCCGCCCACCCAGCCGCCCATGTCCACGTACCCGTACGCGGACCCGGCGCGCTCGGGGTTCACGTTCTCACAGACGTCGGTCTTGCCCTCCTTGCAGTTGCGGCACCGGCCGCAGGCGATGTTGAACGGCACCGACACCAGGTCGCCGACCTTGATGAACTCCACGTCGCGGCCGGTCTCCACGACCTCACCGGTGATCTCGTGCCCGAGGGTGAGCCCGACCGGGGCCGTGGTACGGCCGCGCACCATGTGCTGGTCGCTGCCGCAGATGTTGGTGGCGATCGCCTTGACGATCACGCCGTGGTGCACCTTGCGGCCGACGTTCGCGGGGTTCACCCCCGGCCCGTCCTTGAGCTCGAACTCGGGGTACGGCGTCTCCTCGACCGCGACCTTGCCCGGTCCCTTGTAGATAACGGCCCTGTTGCCCGGCATCGCAATCCCCTCATCACGCGTAACGCGCTCGCAACACCCTGACGAGTCACGCCCCTACCCACAGCCCTTGCGGGCATGTGGTCGTCGCCGGGTGAATCACGCGGAACGCGAGCCGGGAGGCGCACGGCTCACAACGGGGATGTCGCCCGGTCGCGGAGACCGGTCGGCGGGTGGGCGGCGGGATGCCCGGGGGCCGCGCGGCACCCACCTGAAGGACGCGGGAGCGGGAGGGCGACGGGTTCAGCGGATGCGGCGCGCGCGAGCGGCGCGCGGGTCGCGGAGCGCGCGGTCAGAGGGCGCGCAGACCGTTGATGACCTCCCTGAGGAGGCCTTCGCTGGGGGTGCGGGCCGCGGGGGACGGACGGCGGACCCGGACCAGCCCCTGCTCGTGCAGGTCGCCGACGAGCACACGGACGACGCCGATCGGCAGGTTGAGCTCGGCGGCGACGTCCACCAGCGGGGTGGGGCGGGTGCAGCGGTGCAGGATGATGAGGTGCTCCGGGCCGAGCCCCGCCGGCGGAGTGATCCCGCCCTCGGTCACGATGACGGCGACCAGGTCGATCTCCTTGCTGGACGACTCGGTCCGCCCACGGGTGAGGAGATAGGCGGGCACCACCGGGCCGGCGTCCTCGTCCAGCCAGCGTTCGTGCGTCATCGGTCGCCCTCCTCTCCTGCGTCCGTGTCGTTGTCGACGGGGATCAGCGTGAGCTGCGCCAGCCCGCGTGGCGTGTCCGGGGGCTGCGGGGTGCTGATCAAGTCGAGCGGAATCAGCACGATAGCGGTGGTTCCTCCGTACGGCGAGGGGCGTAGCGTGACGCGGATGTTGTGCCGGGCCGCGAGGCGGCCGACGACGAACAGACCGAGCCTATCGCTGTCGGCGAGGTCGAATTCGGGTGGATTCGCAAGACGATCATTGAATTCCTCGAGCGCCTCCCGCGGGATGCCGAGGCCGCGGTCCTCGACCTCGATCACGAAGCCGTTCGCCGCCATCTCGCCGCGCACGTGCACCTGGGTGTGCGCCGGGGAGTAGACCGTGGCGTTCTCGATCAGCTCGGCGACGAGGTGGATGACGTCGCCGACGGCCTCGCCGACGAGGGCGTGGTCGGACATGTTGTGCACGGTCACCCGCGCGTAGTCCTCCACCTCGGCGGCGGCCCCACGGCACACGTCGAAGATCGGGACCGGCTTGCTCCAGCCCCGGCCGGGCAGCTCGCCGGCGAGGATGATCAGGCCCTCGGCGTGCCGCCGCATCCGGGTGGTGAGGTGGTCGAGGCGGAACAGGTCGTCGAGCGTGCTCGGGTCGGTCGCCCGGCGCTGCATCTCGTCGAGCTGGATGCGCTGCCGGTGCAGCAGCACCTGGCTGCGCCGGGCGAGGTTGAGGAAGACCTGGTTCACCCCGGCGCGCAGCCGGGCCTGGCCGACCGCGGCGTCGATCGCGGTGTGCTGCACCGCGGAGAACGCCTCCTCCACGTCCTGGATCTCGGCGGTGGTGCTCGCGGTGTGGATCGGCGGCGCCTCGGCCGCGGTGTCCACCTGCTCGCCCTGCCGGAGCTTGTCCACCACGTTCGGCAGCCGCACCTGGGCCACCTCCTGGGCGGCCCGGCGCAGCGCGGCGAGCTCCACCGACAGCCGCGCGCCCAGCCGCAGGGTCACCAGCACGCTGATGAGCACGATGCCGAGCCCGGCGCCGGCGAGCATGAGGGCGCGGGTGAGCACGTCGTCGGCGACCGGCTCGGCCCGCTGCGCGAGGCGGGCGCCCGCCTGGTCCTGGGCCTGCTGGAACGCGGTGGCGAGCCGGCCGGCGACGGTCTGCCACTCGGTGTAGCTCGGCGGGCGGTTGGTGAAGATCCTCTCCTCGAGGAGGCGCAGCCGCTGGTACTCCGGCGAGGCGATGAGGTTGACGTGGTACGCCCGCAGCTCGGGGTCGAGCTCGGCGAGCGCCTGGTCGATCATGAACCGCCGGTTGCCCGCGATCTGGGTGAACAGCTTCAGCTCGGCCTCGGGCATCGGCCCGCGGTCCGGCCGCAGCATCGCGGCGGCGAGCGCCTGCTCGCGGGCGAGCAGCTCCTTGGCGTACGCCAGGTTGATCACGATGCGGGTTTGCTGATAAATCGGAATTTCCTCGATTCGCGACAGACTGCGCTGCAGGAGGAACACCGCATCTGAAATGGCGTCATATGCCTCCATAGCCGGAATTACCGAGGTGAGCCCCGCATCGATGTCGCCCCGGATCGCCTCGAGCCGTGCCGTACGGTCGAGCAGGTCCTCCAGGTCCTCGCGCATCACCGAGGTGATGGTTCCGGCGGCCTCCTGGTCCCGGGCGAGCCGGCGGAAGTTCCGCAGCGCGCGATCGGTGTGCCCGCGCTGGGCGAGCATCTCCTCGCGACCGCCCTGGCCGCCGAGGTACCGGGCCGCGGTGAGCCGCTCGTGCTGGAGCTCCACGGCGAGCCGGTCGGCGGGCACGCGCAGCGTGGTCCAGAGCGTGGTGTAGGTGCGGAGCTCGAGGCTGTCGCGGGTGGCGACGCCGACGATCACCGCCCACAGCGCCATCATGGAGACGACCGGCACGAGGAGCAGGCCGAAGATCTTAAATCTGATCGTCCTGCGCCGGGTACGGCCGGGCACTCCCATCACAACCTCATCGCAGCGTCGAGGAGACAATTGACGAGACTAGCAGCGCCCACGGAATTTGACATTCAGGTGGCAGAAGGCGGTAAATACCCCTTCATGCTGCACATTGCGTGATACGTGGAGTAAGTTCGGTCCTCGTGCGCAGGTCCTCGCGGTTGGCAGTAGCGTGCGCGATCCTCATCGCGTTGCTTCTTGCCGCGTGCACCGGCGAGGGCAGCGGCGTGATCCCGCCCCCCAGCCCCGACTTCTCGGTGCGTGAGGCGACCTTCGTCTACACCACCGGCAGCGATGTGATCGACGACTGGGACCCCGCCACCGCGTACGGGAACGAGATCATCGCGCTGCAGAACATCTACGAGACGCTCACCGTCTACAACCCGGTGACGCGCAAGGCGGGACCGCGCCTGGCGATCTCCTGGCGGTCCTCCGCCGACCGCCGCACCTGGACCTTCCGGCTGCGCCCCAACGTGCGCTTCCACACCGGCAGGCCGCTCGACGCGGAGGCGGTGCGGCAGTCGATCGAGCGCACCCGGCGGCTCGGCGGCCCCGCCGCGTACATCTGGGATCCGGTGCAGAGCATCACAGCCGAGGACCCCACCACGGTCGTGTTCCAGCTGAGCCGCCCGGCCCCGCTCGACCTGATCGCCTCCTCCGGCTACGCCGCCTACATCTACGACACGGCCGCGGCGGGCTCGGGCGACCTGAAGCGGTGGTTCGCGAGCGGCCGCGACGCCGGCTCCGGGCCGTACACGATCGCGGAGTGGAACGAGGGCAAGGTGGCCCAGCTCACGCTCCGGGCGTTCGACGACTACTGGGGCGGGTGGGACGGCCCGCGCTACCGCAACGTGGTGTTCCGGGTCGAGCCCGACCAGGAGAGCGCCTGGCGGCGGCTGGTGCAGGGCGAGGTGAACTTCCTCGCCCGGGTCACCCCGCCGTACTTCCGGCGCGCGGAGAACACCCCCGGGGTGCGCAGCGTGAGCACGCAGTCCTTCCAGAACCTGCTGCTGCTGTTCAACACCGCCTCGGGGCCGCTGCGCAACCGGCGGCTGCGCCGGGCCGTACAGCTCGCGATCGACTACCGCGGCGTGGTCGACGCGCTCGACGGGGCGGTCGCGCCCGCCACCGGGCTCGTGCCGCCGGGGCTCGTCGGCCACGTGCGCGACCGCAGGCCGCGGCAGAACCTGACGCAGGCCGCGCGGCTCCTCGCCCAGGCCGGGTACGGCCCCGGCCGCAGGCCGCTGCGGCTCACCCTCACCTACGCCGCGGGCGACGCCGACCAGCGCCTGCTCGTCCGGCGGCTCGCGGTGGCGCTGCGCCGGCTGAACGTGCGGCTGGAGGCGCGGGCGCTGTCCTGGCAGGCCCAGCTCGCCCGGGCGCGGGCCAAGGAGCCGGAGCGGCGGCAGGACATCTTCGTGATGTACTGGCGGCCCGACTACGCCGACGCCTACTCCTGGTACCGCAACCTCTTCCACGGGGACGACCCGTCGTCGCTCAACTTCGCCTACCTGAAGGACGAGAAGACCGACGAGCGGATCGACGCGCTGCCGAGCCTGTTCGCCACCGACCGGACCGCGGCCCAGAAGGCGTACGCCGACCTGCAGACCCGGCTGGTGGACGAGCTGGCGGTGGTCGCGGTGCCCTGGGTGGTGGTGCACCAGCGCGCCTACCTCGGCGGGGTGCGCGGCTACACCGACAACCCGGCCTATCCCAACGTGGTGTTCGTGCACTCGCTGACCCCGCGCGGCTGACCGCCCGGCGCGGGCCGGCGGGTCAGCCGCGGCGCATGCGCTCGATCGCGGCGAGCACGGCCTCGTGATCCATGTCGATGCCGCCGGGGCCGCGCAGCCGTACGGTGACCTCGGTGCCGTCGAAGGCGAGCCAGCGGATCCGGCCCGCGATGCCACGGAGCGCCTGGTCCCGCTCGGCCCACTGGGCCTCCTCCAGCGGCGTGCCGTCGAGCTGGAAGAACTCGGCCACCCACGGCCCCTTCGGGGCCTCGGTGAGGTAGTCGCCGTCGGCCGGCTCGCTGGGCGGGAGCGCCGGGCGCGGGGGCTCGGTCCGCCGTTCCGCCGAGGGGAACCGGATCCGCGGCCGGCCCGGCCGCTGGGCGGCCGGCTCGCCCGGGCGGCGCAGTGCGGGCTGGTCGCCGGTCGCCGGCCGGGCCGCGGGGTACTCGCCGGTGGTGCGCCGCACCGCCGGATAGTCGCCGGTGGTGGGCCGCACGGCGGGGTGGTCGCCGGTCGCCGGCCGGGCCGCGGGGTACTCGCCGGTGGTGCGCCGCACCGCCGGATAGTCGCCGGTGGTGCGCCGTACGGCCGGGTGGTCGCCGGTCGCAGGCCGCCGGCCTGCGGGGTACGCGTCGGGCGGCACCATCGGGATCTCGCCGGTCGCCTGGATCGCGGGGAGCTGGGTGGTGGTGTCGTCCGGGGCGGACCATAACGGGGCCGCGCCCGGGATGGGGCCCACCGGCTGGGCCGGGAACTCGCCGGAGGTGCGTCCGGGCTGTGCTTCGCCGGTCCGGTACGTGGTGGCGCCGGTGCCCCAGGCCGTGCCGTACCGGGCGGGCGGCCGGTCGGTCGCGCGGGGCATGGGCTCGGTGACGTCGTACGGCTGCGGGCGCGGCGTGGCCGGGTAGGCGGGCGTGCCCGTGGGCGGGGTGCCCGGGGTGCGCGCGGGCCCGGTGCGGGTGGGCACGACGGCGCCGGAGTCCGAGGTGAGCACCATCGCGACGCCGTTGAGCAGGTCGGCGATGTGGAACGCGACCCGGCCGAGGGTGCGGTCGTTGAGGTCGGGCATGCGCCTGCGAAGGCTGTCGGCGATGGCACGCACGAGGGCGAGTTCGGCCTGTTGCTCAGGCGTCAGCTCACTCACGGCAACTCCTCCCAGGCCCCCCGAGTAACGGCCCGGCTCTTATGGTCTCGCGTCGCCGCATGCCGAGTGACTGGTACGCGTTATCCGTCGGGTTCGCGGCATGCCGACGTAGACGACCGGTTCATCCCCGAGCACGCTGCGGAGCCGGCGCCGCGTTCGCCGCCGGGGAGGAACCGCGCAGCGGGCGCCGGTGCACTCTAGCGCCGGCGTCGGCGCGGCAGCGGTACGGCCCCGCCGCGGCGGCCCCCTGCGCCGTGGGACCGCGGGACGATTCCGGACGTCGCGGCGGGCCCGGGCGGCGCGGCGTCACGGGCCGTCCGGGCACCGGTGAACGGCGATCGGCGCGCCGAACCCCCACCCGCGGAATGGGCGGATCGCCCATCAACCTCCGCACGGCTCGATACCGGCGCATACGATCAGTGAAGTGGGTGAGCCTAAAGAAAACGGTGGGAAACGAGAGGGCCGATGAGCAAACTCTCCAGGGAGGAGCGCGAAGACCTCGCTCGAATCCTGTCCAGCCCGGAGCTGAACGATCCCCGGATCGACGGCGATCGCAGACTGGGCCAGCAGTTCGCCGACCTGTGGCGGGCCGACCTGGAGGACGTCGACGAGGTCACGATCGGCCGGGTGATGCTCCGCGCCGCCGTCGCGCTCACCCAGCTCACCGACGCCGGCCTCTCCCCTTCGCGGGTCGCCAACATCTTCACCCTCGCGGCGGTCGACCTCACCGCACTCGAGCTGCAGGACCTGCTCCAGCAGGACGTCGCGAAGGACCCGCCCGCCGACGCCTGACGACGGCCGTGCTGCGGCCGAACGGCGGGCAGGCCAGGCATAGCCGGCTGAAAATCACCGTTCCCGCGGATCCCGTCCAGCGCCTCCGGCCGGGTACGGCGCCGCCGTACGACCGTCGGGCGTCCGGGCCCGAAAACGCCGATCTTCGCGGCTGAAATCGCCGCCGGGACAAGGGCTGAACCGGTATTGGGCCCGGTGACGCGGATTTCGCGCGATATTCGGGCGGTGCCCCGATCCGGCGGGCGGGCGGCGGGCTCGCCCCTTGGCCGGGCCGTCGGGTACCCGGCGGCTCGGGCGGCGTCCGGCGCGTGCCAGGTGGAACGGCCTCGCCACGTGGACCGGCTCCCCGTCCGCGCCACCGCCTCCGAACCCGGCACGCGGCCGGGCGAGCGCCACGAGTTCGGTTCGCCCGCCGGAACCACGGCGTTAATGCCGCACGCAGCGGCGGCGGGCCGTGCCGCGCGGAATTCCGGCTGGCACCCGGGCACACCCTCTGCCCGCGACGACGGCACCCGTAATCGCGGAATCCCTTGCCTCGGCCCGCCGGGTGGGGATAGAGAACATAGGAGCCGTACTTCGAACAGATATTCGAACAATGCTCGGGTCCGGCGGACGGGAGGACTCATGATCACCCATGTGAACGCGGCCGTCATGTACGTGGCCGACCAGGAGGCGTCCCGCGAGTTCTATGTGGACAAGCTCGGCTTCGAGGTGCTGCGGGACGAGGAGATGTGGCCCGGCGCCCGCTGGCTGGAGGTGGCCCCGCGCGGCGCGCAGACCGCGATCGTGCTGTCCTCCGCCGCCGACTTCGGCAAGCGGCCGGGCGAGGGCGCCTACCTCACCTTCGCCTGCGACGACATCCACGCCACGGCGCGGCAGCTCCGCGAGGCCGGGGTGAACGTCACCGACCCGGTCGAGGAGCCGTGGGGCACCTACATCAAGGCGACCGACCCGGACGCCAACGAGGTGATGATCGTCGAGCGGCGGCCGCGCGGCTAGCGGCTCCGGCCCACCGGCCCGTGCGACCGAGTACGGCCCGGCACGCCTCGGCGATCGGCTCGTCGCCGATCGGCGGGGAGGCTCGCCCGCGGCGAGGTGGCGGCGGACCGCGCCGTGGGGCAGGCCGATCAGGGCGGAGACGAGCCGCTCCCGGTGCTCGGCGGTGGCCGCGTGCGCCGCAGCGCGGCGGCGACCCGGCGTTGCACGCCGCGAGCTCCGCACCGAGACCGTCCGGTCGACGCGGTCGGGCTGCTCGCCGGGCGCCTGGGCGGCACCCGGTATCGAGGCCGGGCCGGCGAGGGCCCGAGCGCCAAGAAGCCTCGTCGCCGCCGGCGAGCCTCTCCGGCTCGCTGCGCGGCGCGCGGCATGGGCCCGTCACCCTTGGCCCGTACGGCGGGCCTCCGCCGCCACCAGGGCCTCGATGCCGTCGAGGAGGCGGGCGAGCCCGAACTCGAAGAGCCTGTCGAGGTTGAGGTCGAGGCCGGGCCGCTGGGCGATGCGGGCCATGATCGGGTGGCGGCCGTCGGTGAAGGCCTCCTCGATCACGGGGTCGTGTTCCGCCATCCACTCCTCGTCGGTGAGGCCGGTGTCCCGGCGCGCCTCGGCCTCCAGCACGAAGTTGACCGCGGTGCCGCGCACGTAGTTGGCGACGGTGACGGCGATGTACAGCATCTGCTCGTCGGAGAGGCCGAGCCCGTCCATCGACCGCAGCAGCCATTCGGTGTGCCCGACGGCGTGCGGGGTCGGGACGGGCCGGGTGAACGAGACGGCCTGGGCCACCCAGGGGTGCCGCCGGTACACCTCCCACTGGGTGCGGGCGCCGATCTCCAGGCGTTCCCGCCAGCCCGGCGGGGGCGGGTCGGGGTAGGAGGCGGCGCCGAAGACGGCGTCGTACATGAGGATGACGAGTTCGTCCTTGCTCGGCACGTGGCGGTAGAGGGACATGGTCGCCACATCGAGCTCGGTGGCGATGCGCCGCATGGAGAGCGCGGCGAGGCCCTCGGCGTCGGCGATCTCGATGCCCGCCCGGACGATGCGGTCCCGGGTCAGCTCGTGGTCGGGGTGGCGACCGGCGCGGCGCGGCGCCGGTCCGGGCCCGCGGAGCCCGGCCTCCGCGGAGCGCGACCCGGGCATGGAGGCGACGGCGCCCGGCGCGCCGGGTGCCGCGGCCGGTGCCGGGGCCGGTGGCGCGACGACGACGGTGCCGACACCGGGCCGGGGGTGCACGAGGCCCTCCTGCCGCAGTACGGCGAGCACCTTGGTGGCGGTCGCGATCGCCACGCCCCACTCCTTGGTGATCTGACGGGCCGACGGGATGCGGTCGCCCGGGCGCAGCTCGCCCGCCTCGATGCGACGCCGGATCTCGGTGACGATCCGCGCGTACGGCGGTTCGGGTCTCCTGGCTGACGCGGTCACCCCGACATCCTCTCGCTGAGGGCACGAGCGCGGCGGCCCCTAGCGTACTAGTACACCTGTAGCCGACCCATCACGCGTCACCGCAGGTCACATGCGCTTCGATCGGCGACCGGCACATCCCCACAGGCGGCGGATTCGGCTGATGTACTAGTACACGAGGCATTTGCCGGCACCATGAAGTCGCAGTTCGCAAGGGAAATTCCGACCTCGGCTTGCCATGTACGCATCCATGCGTACAGTGTATTCAGGTGAGCGGCCGCATCGCCGGCGGGCGTGCCCCACGCGTCGCCGCCTTTCCCCTGCTTCCGATTGACCTGGAGATCGGTATGACCTCGACGGACACCGGCCCCGGACCCCGGGCGGGCCGGCGCGAGTGGATCGGCCTGACGGTGCTGCTGCTCCCCCTGCTCCTCGTCTCGATGGACGTCTCAGTGCTCTACTTCGCCGTGCCGTTCATCAGCAGGCAGCTCGCCCCGACCGCCACCCAGCAGCTGTGGATCTTCGACATCTACGGCTTCGTGCTCGCCGGGTTGCTCATCACGATGGGGGCGCTCGGCGACCGGATCGGGCGGCGCAGGCTGCTGCTGTTGGGCGCGGCGGCGTTCGGGGCGGCGTCGATGCTCGCCGCTTACGCGCCGAACGCGGAGCTGCTCATCGTCGCCCGCGCCCTGCTCGGCGTCGGCGGCGCCACCCTCATGCCCTCGACGCTCGCGCTCATCCGCGCCATGTTCCACGACCCCGGGCAGCGCGGCACCGCGATCGCGATCTGGACGGCGGTGCTCAGCGCGGGCGTGGCGGTGGGCCCGGTGATGAGCGGCCTGCTGCTCGAACACTTCTGGTGGGGCTCGGTCTTCCTGGTGAACACCCCGGTGATGGCGCTGCTGCTCGTGCTCGCGCCGCTGCTCGTGCCCGAGTCCAAGGCGCCGGAGTCGGCCCGGTTCGACCTGCTCAGCGCCGTGCTGTCGCTCGCCGCCGCGCTCCCGGTCAGCTACGGGATCAAGGAGCTCGCCAAGGACGGCTACCGGCCGCTGCCGGTGGCCGCGATCGCGGCAGGGCTCCTCGTCGCCGTCCTGTTCCTGAGGCGCCAGGCCCGGATCCCGTACCCGATGATCGACCTGGGCCTGCTGCGGCGGCGCGCGTTCGGCGGGTCGCTCCTCGTCGGCCTGCCGGCGATGTTCGCCATGATCGGGTTCGCCATCCAGACCACTCAGTTCCTGCAGTCCGTGCTCGGCATGAGCCCGCTCGAGGCCGCGCTGTGGAGCGTGCTCCCCTCGGTCGCCGTCGCCGGCGCCGCACCGGCGAGCGTGGCGCTCGCGCGGCGCCTCGACCGCGCCTACATCGTCGGGTGCGGGTTCCTCGTCGCCGCGGCGGGCTTCGCGGGGATGACGCGGATCACCCCCGACTCGCCGCTGTGGGGCTTCCTGCTCCTCGTCGGCGGGTACGCGATCGGCCTCGTCGTGGTGACCACGCAGAGCAACGAGATGGTGATGAGCGTCGCCCCGCCGAACCGGGCCGGCGCGGTCTCCGCGCTGCTGGAGTGCACCACCGAGTTCGGCGGCGCGCTCGGCATGGCGATCCTCGGCAGCATCGGCACCGCCGTCTACACCCGGCGGACCGCCGATGCCCTCCCGGCCGGCCTCCCCGCCGAGGTTGCCGACGCCGCCCGCGAGACCCTCGCCGGAGCGGTCACCGCCGCCGAGCACCTGCCCGCCGCGACCGGCGAGGCCGTGCGCACGGCCGCCCGCGAGGCGTTCACCGCCGGCATGCACGCCGCGGCGATCGCCGCCGCCGTCCTCCTCGCCGCTTCGGCCCTGTTCGCCGTCGTCTTCCTCCGCCGGACCCCGGTCGGCGGCACGTCCCACCCCGAACCGACCACGGCCACCTCGTAGCGGACGCCCCGGACCGCTTCCCCGGCCCGGCGCGCCGGCCGCCCGCTGGTAGGGCGTGCCCTGCGGCCCGTGCCCACACCGCGGCGGCCCGCCGCTCGCAGACGTGACAGCCGCGCCCCTGCGGCCGGCCTCAGCGGCCGGACCCGGGTGCGCCGGAGGCCCGCCACGCGTCGACGAAGCGGCGCTGGGCGGCGGTGAGTCGGGCTTGGGCGCCGGCGGGGAGCAGGCGGCCGTTCGGCGGGAGCGGGGCGTCCGGCGGGAGGGGGACGGCGAAGGCGAAGCGGCGGGCCGGGGTTCCGGCCGGGGACACGTAGTCCTCGGCGGCGAGGTAGCGGGCCGGGCCGGGGCACAGGCGGGCGGCGGCGTGGTCCACCGGCTCGCCGGGCCGTACCACGGTCTCCGGGAGGCGGTCGCCGTGCTCGTCGGAGAGGACGAGGACCGAACCGTCGCGGTGGGCGACGACGGCGACGGACAGCTCGGCGTACCCGGCCCGTGCGGCCTCGGCCCGCAGCTCGGCCGGGCCCGGATCGCCCCAGCCGTGCAGCGAGAACGCCGCTCCGCGCAGCGCCCGGCGGATACCCGCCGCCGCGTACGGGACGATGTCCGCGGGCAGGTCACCGACCGGGAACCAGGCGAGCTCGGCGCACTTGTGCGGCTCGGCGTTGACCGGCTCGCCGAGCGGGCGGCGGGCGACGAAGAAGAAGCCGACGCGGGCGGTGCCGCCGGGGTTGCGGTGGTGGAGCACGTGCGCGGGCGCGATGTCGGCGGGGTCGACGTGCAGGCCGAGCTCCTCCCTCGCCTCGCGGATCACCGCGTCGACGACCGACTCGCCCTCGTCGAGGTGGCCGGAGGGCATGATCTGCCACTCGCCGTCCGCGTACCCGGTGTTCCGCCTGCGCCCGAGCAGGACCCGGTCGCCGTCGAGCACGAGCAGATGCACGTCGACGACGGACCGGTACCGGCCCGGGGCGTAGGTCGCCGCGTCCAGCAGGCCGGGCAGGAGCGCGGCGTTCGCGGCGAGGAACCGGGCGAGCCCGGGCGGCACGAGGTTGACGGCGCGGATCGCGTCGGGCGTGCACGGCACCCGCACGATCTCGTGGCGGCCCCGGGCCGGGTCGCCGAACTCGGGCCCGCGCCGCCGGGAGGGGTCGAGGGTGCGCAGCCGGCAGGCGAAGAACCAGTGCCGCGCGCCGGGCTCGTCGAGGACGAGGATCGGCAGGGCGGGCCCGGCGGTGGCGCCCAGCTCCTCGTCGAGCTCCCGGCGCAGCGCCGCCTCGGGCGAGGCGTCGCCCGGCTCCACCTTGCCGCCCGGGGTGACCCAGTACGGCTCGGGCCGGCCCGGCCGTACCCGGCGGAAGAGGATCAGGTCGCCGCCGTCGAGCAGGACGGCGCGGGCGCTCTGCCGTACCGGGCGGGTCTCGCGCAGCACGACGCCGCCGTCGAAGCCGCCGCGCCGGGCGGCCTTCTCCGCGCGCAGCCGCTCCAGCTCCGCGAGGTCGATCCCGTGCGCCCGGGCGAGCGCGCGCACCACCTCGAGGACGTCGGCGAGCTCCTCGGGGTCGGGGGCGGCGAGGTACTCCTCGGTCTCCTCGAGGAGCTTGGCGCGGAGCAGCGCGGCGCGCTCGCCGGGCTCCGCCACCCGATACGTCCCCTCCGCATACAGCTCGGGGATCCGGTCCCGGACCAGCTTCTCCCACGCGGACGTCTGCATGCGCCCAATCCTGTCCGCTCGAGGCACGGCCGCGCCGCCGTACCCCCTACCGGCGCGGCGCGAGGGCCCGGCGCGGAATGATCGGCCAAAGGGGTCGCCGGGCGGCCGGGCGTTCCGTAGCGTGGGGTGGTGCGATTCGGCGTGCTGGGGCCGCTCGCCGTGTGGACCGACGACGGCGAGCCGGTGACGATTCCGGGGCGGAAGGTGCGGGCGCTCCTCGCCGACCTGCTCCTGCACGAGGGACACGTGGTGTCGCGGGACCGGCTGGTCGAGGACCTGTGGGGGGAGGAGGCCCCCGCGGACCCGGCCGCCGCCCTCCACGTGCGGATCTCCCAGCTGCGGCGGGCGCTCGAGGCGGCCGAGCCGGGCGGGCGCGACCTCGTCGTCTCCCAGCCGCCCGGGTACGCGCTGCGGCCCGGGCCGGGCGCGGTCGACGCGGCGCGGTTCACCGCCCTGGTGGAGCGCGCCCGGGCCGCCGCCGGCGCACGGGAACGGGCGGCGCTGCTCGCCGCCGCGCTGGAGCTGTGGCGCGGGCCGTTCCTCGCCGACTTCGCCGACGAGGAGTTCGCCCGCGACGCCGTACGGCACTGGGAGGAGCGGCGGCTCGCCGCCGTCGAGGAACACGCCGAGGTACGGCTCGCGCTCGGCGAGCACCGGGAGCTCGTCGCCGAGCTGGGCGAGCTCGTCGCCCGGCACCCGTTCCGGGAGCGGCTGCGCGCGGCCCACCTGCGCGCGCTGCACCGGTCGGGCCGCACCGCCGAGGCGCTCGACGACTTCGCCGGGCTGCGGCGGCTGCTCGCCGACGAGCTCGGCCTCGACCCCGGCCCGGAGCTGACCGCGCTGCACCAGGCGATCCTCCGCGGCGACCCGGCCGAGGACCCGCCGCCCGCGGCCGCGCGCGCGGCACGGCCCGCCACCAACCTGCCCGCCCCGGTGACCGAGCTGATCGGCCGCGACCACGCGGTGGCGCGGGTGCGCGAGCTGCTCGGCGCCGGGCGGCTGGTCACGCTCACCGGCCCGGGCGGGGTCGGCAAGACCAGCGTGGCCGTGGCCGCCGCCCGCTCCCTCGTCGACGCGTTCCCGGACGGCGTGTGGCTCGTCGACCTCGCCACCTGGGACGGGTCCGGGGACGCCGCCGAGCCGGTGCTCGCCGCGCTCGCCGTACCGGACGCCCCCGGCGAGACCCGCCCGGCCGCCGACCGGCTCGCCGCCGTGCTGCGCGAGCGGCGCACCCTGCTCGTGCTCGACAACTGCGAGCACGTGATCGAGCCGGTGGCCGGCCTCGTCGCGGCGCTGCTCGCCGCCGCGCCCGGGCTGCACGTGCTCGCCACCGGCCGGGAGCCGCTGCGGCTGCGCGGCGAGGCCCGCTGGGAGGTGCCGCCGCTGGAGGTCCCGGACACCGACGATCCGGAGCGGCTCGCCGCCTGCCCCGCGGTACGGCTGTTCGCGGCGCGGGCCGGCCTGGACGGGGACGCCGACGTCGGCGCGATCGCCGAGGTGTGCCGCAGGCTCGACGGGATCCCGCTCGCCCTGGAGCTCGCCGCCACCCGGGTGCCCGCCCTCGGGGTGGCCGAGCTCGCCGCCCGGCTCCAGGTTCCCCGTGACCGGTTCGGGCTGCTCGGCCGGGGGCCGCGGGACGCGCCCGCCCGGCAGCGCACCCTCGCCGCGGTGATCGACTGGAGCTGGCGGCTGCTCGGCGACGCCGAGCGGGCGGTGCTGCGGCGGCTCGCCGTGCACGTCGGCGGCTGCACGCTGGAGGCGGCCGAGGCGGTGTGCGCCGGGGACGGGGTCGACCGGGCCGAGGTGCTCGACCTGCTCGCCGGGCTCGTCGACCGCTCGCTCGTGGTGCGCGGCGACGGGCCGCGGTTCCGGCTGCTGGAGTCGGTCGCCGCGTACTGCCTCGACCGGCTGCGGGAGAGCGGCGAGGAGGCGGCGGGGCGGCGCCGCCACGCCGAGCACTACCTGGCGCTCGCCCTCCGGGCCGATCCGCTGCTGCGCGGCCGCGGCCAGCGGGAGTGGCTGCAGCGGCTCGACGCCGAGGCGGCGAACCTGCGGGCCGCGCTCGACACCTTCCGCCGCTGCGGGGCGGCCGAGCCGGCGCTGCGGCTCGCGCTCGCGCTCACCTGGTACCGGTTCCTGCGCGGCCGGGTGGGCGAGGCGCGCCGCGCCCTGGAGGCGGCGCTCGCGATCGGCGGCCCGGCCCCGGACGGGCTGCGGGCGGCGGGCGGGGTGTGGCACGCCGGGCTCGCGATCTGGCAGGGGCAGGCCGGGCCGGAGCGGGCGGCCGATGCGCTGGCGGCGTACCGCGGGCTCGCCGGGCCGGCCGAGCGCGCCCGGGCCGAGTGGTTCCTCGCCATGGCGCGCGCCGGCCTCGGGGACGGGGCGGCCGCCGCCGGCCCGCTGGCGGACGCGCTCGCCGCGTTCCGCGCCGCCGGCGACCGGTGGGGTGAGGCGGCGGCGCTGAGCACCCGGGCGATGCTCGCGCACATGCGGCACGACCTCGCCGCGCTCGAGCGCGACGCCCGGCGCAGCGCCGAGCTGTTCGACGAGCTCGGCGACGCGTGGGGGGTGCTGCGGGGCACCGACTGGCTGATCGGCCTCGCCGACCTGTCCGGTGACCACGCCGAGGCGATGCGGCTCTGCCGGGACGGGCTGCGGCTCGCCGAGGAGCTGGGCCTGTGGCCGGACGTGGCCGGGCGGCTGGGCTGGCTCGCCTGGCTGTCGGCGCGGACCGGGGATGTCGCGGGCGCCCGGGAGTACGGCGAGCGGGCGCGGCGGCTCGCCGCCCGGCAGGGGCTGCACCAAGAGGAGGTGCTCGCCCGCCTCGCCCTCGCGGTCGCCGCCCGTCGCGCCGGGGACCCGGCCGAGGCCGAGGGGCACCTGCGCGGGCTGCTCGATGCCGCCCGGCGGCGGGACGGCGAGGGGCCGCCGCCGTACCTGGCGATGGTGCTCGCCGAGCTGGGGCTGCTCGCCGTCGGGCGGGGCGACGCGGCGGGGGCGCTCGACCGGTTCCGCGAGGGGTTCGCGGTCGCCCGCGAGCTGGGCTCGGTCCCGGAGATGGCGTGGGCGCTCGTCGGCATGGCGGCCGCGCTCGTGCCGGATGGCCGCCCCCGCCTCGCCGCGCTGCTGCTCGGCGCGGCCGAGGCCGCCCGCCGGGCCGCCGGGCAGCGGCTCGCCGCCCGCGACCGGGACGACCTGGCCCGGATCACCGCGGCCGTCGAGGCCGCGGCGCCCGGCTTCCCGGAGCTGTTCGCCGCGGGCATGCGGCTCACCCCGGAGCAGGCCCGCGACCTGCTCGACGCACCGGGCCCCGCGGCCTCCGCCGCCGGCCCGTCCGGCCTCGGCGCGCCCGGCCCGGCGGCGCCCGCCTGACCCGGTCGCGGCCCGGCGGCGCACCGCCGCGTGGCCCGAGCCGCGCCGCCGCCCGCGGGCCGATCGCCGAGCCCGCAGGCCGGCCCCGTGCGGCCGCGCCGCCCGGCGGACGGCACCCGCCGGGCGATCCCCGCGGGCTCCGGCGGCCCCGCCGTACCGGCGCACGGCCGATCACTTGGGGACGTAGATGTGCACGACGATCCCGGAGTCGAAGCGTTCGATGTCGGCGAGCCGCAGGTGGGTGGTGTCGAAGCCGGCGCCCTCGAACAGGTGCTTGCCCGCGCCGACGATCACCGGGAAGTACCAGAAGTGGAACTCGTCCACGAGGCCGTGCCGCACCAGGGTCCGGTCGAGCTCGCCGGTGCCCCACTTGAGGATGTTCCCGCCCGGCTGCTCCTTCAGCTTGGCGACCTCCTCGGCGACGTCGCCCTTGATGAGCGTGCCGTTCCAGGTGTCGATCTCAGTGAGCGTGCGCGAGGCGACGTACTTGGGCATCTCGTTCATCGGCTTCGCCTCGGGCGTGTCCATCGACCCCCAGGACCGGGCGAACGCCTCGAACGTCACCCGCCCGAGCAGCAGGGCGTCCGCCTCGGCCATGAGCCGGGCCGAGTACGCGGCGTGCTGCTCGTCCCAGTACGGGTGGCCCCAGTGCTGCGGCTCCGCGCGGGACACGGTGGACGGGGTGGTGTCGTCGATGACGCCGTCGAGCGAGACGAAGGTGGACTCGATGAGCTTGCGCATGACCGGCTCCCTGTGGCCCGTGGGGGCGGCCCGGTGCCGCCCCGCCGACGTCTCCGAGCCTGCCGGGCACCCCTTACGGTTTCCTTCAGGTCGCCTCACCGTGGCACAGTAAGAAGCGGTAAACGGCCCAAACGGTACGGCTCGCCGCCGCTTCGCCAAGCGATGCCGTGCTCCGTTCCACAAACGTTTCAACGGCCGCGGAAAGGCTGTTAATGTGCCGCCATGCTCGAGTTCACGAACAAACGTGAGGTCACTTCCGCGGACCAGCTCAGCCCTCACCAGGCCGAGCAGCTCCGGGCCTGCGGGAACGCCTACGACGGCTCGGACCTGAGCGCCGAAGAGCTGCTCACTCCGGGCGAGGACGGGGAAAGCGTCCTCAACTTCGTGGAACTCTGGGACGTGGTCGACGATGACGTCGTCGTCTACGAGGCGTGGTTCTACCAGAAGGACTCCGGCGCCATATTCGAGGCCGGGACGACCACGATCGTGGCGGAAATCATCCAGAGCAGCCTCGAATGCGACGACGAGGTCCTGAAAAAGGAACTCGGCAAGGCGATGGTGCAGGCCGAGCTGCTCGACCCCGCCGACTCCGAGTACGAGCGGTACCGCGACCTGCTGGAGCAGGATGCGTGAGCCGGGTGGCCCGGTGACCCTTCGTCGGGCCACCTTCGGCCCTCAACGCCCGCGCGGGGGCGGGCGCGGGACGGGCGGCCGGCGCCCTGGCGGACTCCCCCGAACGACCTCCAAAGATCGGCGAAAAGCGGAGACCGCCCGCGAACCTCACGTGGAATGAGTGGAGTGGAACCGCCATGCCCGGCGCAGTTCCCGCAGTGATCATGCAACCCGATCCGCCGCCTCGGCCGCAACGCGTTTTCCGCCCCGGCGCACCGCCGCCAGGCCGCGCCGGGCGGCCGCAGGCCGCGCTCCTCCCGCCCGCCACTGCGGGAACCCACAGGACGGGCGGGACCGCGACGTGCGAGAGCCGGGTGGCCCGGTGATCCCCGGGCCACGGGTGCGGTTCCCGCCGCCCGAGCGGGCGGATCGGGTGCGGGACGGGCGGCCGGCGCCCTGGCGGACTCCCCCGAACAGCCTCCAGAGTTTGACGAAAAAGCGGGGAGACCGCCCGCGAACCTCACGTGGAATGAGTGGAGTGGAACCGCCATGCCCGGCGCAGTTCCCGCAGTGATCATGCAACCCGATCCGCTGCCCGGCCGCAACCGGTTTTCTGCGGCTCACCGCTCCCAGCGGGTGGAGAACAGGGACGCGTAGACCGGCCGCCCGTCCCGGGTGACGACCTGCCCGGCGATCCCATCCCCGGTCACGGTGGACAGCCGCAGGTCGAGGTAGCGCTCCTCCTCGGCGACCGACCACTCGCCGCCGACCGCGGGCTCGGCGAGCCAGGACGCCACCCGCTCCATGCGGGCCGCCCGGTCGCGCTCCAGCTCCGCGCGCAGCTCCGCCAGGTTCCCGGCGCGGTACGGCAGGGCCGGAGCCGGCTCGGGCTCGGCCTGCCAGGCGGCCACGCCGTACGCGAAGCACACCAGCGGCATCCACAGGTCGGCGAAGTACCGCGAGCTCGGCGCGATCTCCATGCCGGCGAACGCCTCGCCGATGAAGAACAGCGCGCCGACCTGGCCCGGGAGCGGCTCCAGCCGGTTGCGGAACTGGTTCAGGATCGGCCGCTTGCGGGTGAGGATCTGCTCCAGGTGGCCGCGGCCCGGCAGGCCGTACGCCGCGTTCAGCCGGGCGATGGCGGACCACAGCTTCGCGAAGTCGCGGACGTCGCGCAGCTCCAGCGCCTCGCGCCGCAGCTCGAGCGGCAGCACGAAGAACCACTGGTCGCGGCCCTGCAGCAGGCCGCCCTGCGTCTGCTGCACGCAGCAGGCGGTCTCGAATTGGCGGGTCTGCCCGGCCGCGATCAGCGCGGCCGAGCAGAGCGCGTGGTTCTGCGCGGCGTGCTGGATGTAGCCGATGTGCAGCGGCACGATCACCACACCCTCCGCCGCGCCGTTCTGCAGCTCGACGGTGCCGTAGCTGACGACCCGGTTGAGCTTGAGCCCGGTGCGCGGCGACACGAAGCCCTCGTGCTCGGGCCCGTACACCGGCACCATGGTGAGCGCGCCGGCCTGCTGCGGCGGGCCGAGCCGGTAGCCCGCCAGGTCGACCGGCGCGGGCATCAGGGTCGCGAGCTCGGTCATGCACGTCCTCCTTCCAGGGCCGTGACGCGGCCGGACAGCCGGTCGAGCACCGTCCGCCGGATCCAGTCCCGGCCGGCCGCGCAGTGGCCGAACAGCCACGGCAGCAGCTCGGCGAAGTCGTCCTGGTGCCAGAACGAGGCGCGCGGCAGGTTCCGCGCGGGGGTACGGAACGTCAGGTCGTCGCTGCGCGCGAAGGCGGCCTGGCACAGCACCACCGGCGTGGTGACGCCCGCGCCCGGCAGGCTCGCCACCACCCGGGCGAGGTCGCCCGGGAGCGTGTTCTCGTACCCGTCGGTGACGATCGCCACCAGGTCCGGCCCGGCGGCGAGCGCGTCGAGCAGCCCGGTGGCGAGGTCGGTGGCGCCCGCCGGGGCGGCCGCCGGGCCACCGGTCTCGATCACGGTGAGCCGCTCGCACACCTCCGCCAGCACCAGGCGCAGCGCCTCGGCCTGCGAGATCAGCGCCCACTCCCGCTCGCCGTACCCGCGCATCGACGCCGAGGTGTCGAGCACGAGCGCGACGTGCGCGGCCAGCCGCGGCAGGCCGCGCGTCGCCTCGGCGACGTAGCGGGCGAGCGCCGGCCGCAGCTCGGACTCCGAGCCGCCCCGGTAGAGGTGGACCAGCGTCGCCGCGATGTCGCCCCGGTTGGTCACCGTCACGACCTGCGGGTTCTCGCGGGGCGGGTCGAGCGCGACCGGCGGCTCCTGCGGCGCCGGCGCGCCATGCACGCCCGGGCCGTACAGGGCGCGGACGCGGCGCATCGCCGTCTCCGGGTCCCGGGTGAACCGCAGCAGCCTGCTCCGCAGGTACGGCGAGCCGGTGTCGCCCTCGGCGATCAGCCGGGCGCAGGCGCGGGCCGTCGCCTTGCCGAGCGCGTGCTCGAGGCAGTCGACGAGCGCGGGCCGGCGCGCCGCGACGAGGGCGTCGCCGTCCGGGTGCTCCAGCGCGAACGCGACCATCGCCCGCGTGGTGTGCTTGTGGTTCGCCCGCAGGCGGCGGACCGCGAGCAGGGCCGTGATCGCCGTGCTCGGGGCGAGGCCGAACAGCAGCGCCCGGGTCGCCGTGGCGAGCACGGCGCGGGCGGGCTCGGCGAGGTGCGCCTGGGACGAGGCGAGCACGCGCAGCAGCACCCGGGCGCGCTGCCACTCCCGCACGCCGGGGACGAGCGCGAGCAGAGCGTACCCCTCCGGGTCGGCCTCCCAGGCCTCCCGGTGCAGGTCCGCGTCGTCCCAGGTCAGTTCGCCACGGCGCGAAAGCGTCAACGGCGTGCCGTGCGTGCGGAAATGCGTGAGCAGCTCCGACGTGTTCATATTCGATATATATGGGAAATCTCTCTCAACGGTGAAACGATTTTTGCAGGCCCCCAAATATTCGAGTTGCCGTTCCGCGTTTCCTGTGATAAATTGCGCCGGCGGCCGCCGCATTCACGCCGCCAACCCGGTCAGGCCTCGGCGCGCCCGTTCCGTGGGGGTACGCGGTGGCGCACATCGCGGGCACCATCGCCTTCGCGCGACATCGCAGCACGTCAAGCGGCTGATCTCGAGTACGGGACAGGTGCCGCGGCGGAATCACGGTCGACGGCGAGCCGTCCTCAACCGTCGTCCCGGCATCGGTTAATCACGGCGGCGAAAAAGTGGGCCACACCCGCGGATCCGCTCCCGTCGTCGCTTTGACCGGGGGTGACGCCGGTCTGACACGGCGTGACACGCCACGATCCGCCATCCCTCCGAAATCGACCGCGAAGCGGCCGCGAGCACCGTCCGGCCGCCCGGTCGCGGGCACCGCCGCTCTCGTTCCCCGTGCGGCGGCCGGCACGGGGCGGCCGCGCCGCCGCCCGCGACGCGCACGCGATCGGCCGCGCGGTGCCGGACGGCCGGCACCGCCCCGGGCCCTGCGCCGGGTCGAGGCGCTCGCCTGCGAGCCTCCGGCCGGGCCGGCGTGACCCCGCGCCGGGCTCACCCGGCGGCGCCGGCCCGCGCCGCGGGCTCCGGGGCCCGTGCCGCCGCGGTGAGCAGCCGCCGGGCCAGCACCCCGCAGCGTTCGGCGAGCTCGGGCGGGTCGAGCACGGCGAAGTCGTGGCCGAGCAGGGCCATGTGCACGAGCAGGTAGTCGAGGTCGGCGGCCCCGGCCTCCACCTCGCACCGGCCGGGACCGCTCGGCCGTACCACGGCGGCCGACGGCGGGATCTGCGCGCGCACCGCCTCGGCCGGGGCGTGCACGAGGAACCGCGCCTGGTGCGGGTAGACGCGGCTGGTCACGCTCTCCTGCACGTAGGCCGCGGCGTCCGGGGCCGGGCGCGGCCGGAACCGCCAGGTCCGCGCGGCGACGCCGGACATGCGATCGACCCGGAAGCTGCGCCAGTCGTCGCGGTCGAGGTCGTAGGCGAACAGGTACCAGCGCCGGTCGGAGGTGACCAGCCGGTACGGCTCGACCCGCCGCCGGCGCACCTCGCCCCTCGACGGGTAGTCGAACTCGACCTCGACCTCGTCCCGGCACGCCCGGGCCAGGGTCATGAGCGTCTCGGCGTCCACCGGGACACGGCCTCCGCCGCCGAACGACTCGACCGACGCGGCGAGCGCGCGCACCTCGTGCCGCAGCCGGGTGGGCAGCACCCGGTCGAGCTTGGTCAGCGCGCGCAGCGCGGCCTCCCCGGCGCCGGCGACCGTGCCGCCCGCGCCCGCGAGCAGCGCCACCGCGGTCGCGATCGCCTCCTCGTCGTCGAGCAGCAGCGGCGGCAGGTCCTGGCCGCGGCCGAGCCGGTAGCCGCCGCCGACGCCGCGCTCGGCGTGCACCGGGTAGCCGAGCGCGCGCAGCCGTTCCACGTCCCGCCGTACCGTGCGCGGGGTGACCCCGAGCCGTTCGGCGAGCTCCGGGCCGGTCCACACCTGACGCTGCTGGAGCAGGCCGAGCAGGGTGAGCACCCGCTCGGTGGTGCCACGCTCGTCGCCCGCCGTCGCCGCCGTGCCGTTCATACGCCGACCATAGCGGACCGATCCTGTCCGCTACACCGGGAAGGGTGGCCGCATGGACACGAACGCACCCGCCTGGAACCGCGTCCTGCGCGACCAGTGGGAATGGCATTGGACGCATCAGGTCCGGGACCGGCTCGCGGGCCTCACCGACGACGAGTACTTCTGGTCCCCGGTGCCGGACGCGTGGAGCGTACGGCCGCGCGGCACCTCGACCGCCCCCGTGCAGGCGGGCGCCGGGGACTACACCATCGACTACGCCTTCCCGCAGCCGGACCCGCCGCCGTTCACCACGATCGCGTGGCGGCTCGGCCACGTCATCGTCGGCGTGCTCGCCGTGCGCAACGCCGCCCACTTCGGCGCGCCGCCCGCGTCGTACGAGACCTGGGAGTACGCGGGCACGGCCGCGGCCGCGCTCGAGCAGCTCGACGCCCAGATCGACACGTGGCTGGCCGGGGTGCGCGGGCTCAGCGAGGAGGAGCTGCTGACCCCGGTCGGCGAGAAGGAGTTCCTCCCCGAGCTCACCATGGCCGACCTGGTGCTGCACATCCACCGCGAGCTGATCCACCACCTCGCCGAGGTGTGCCTGCTGCGCGACCTCTACCTGCACTCGACCGCCACCACGGGGGTGACGCGATGAGCCGCCAGATGCAGATCACGTTCGACTGTCACGACCCGCGTGCCCTGTCGATCTTCTGGCGGGAGGTGCTCGGCTACGTGCACCCGGCCCCGCCCGGGGTCGAGCTGCCCGAGGGGGCCGACCCGCTCGCCGCCTGGGACGAGTTTCTCGCCCGCATCGGCGTGCCGGAGGAGGAACGCAACGCGCGGTCGGCGATCGAGGACCCGGAGGAGCGCGGGCCGCGGATCTTCTTCCAGCGGGTGCCCGAGGGCAAGGAGGTGAAGAACCGCGTGCACCTCGACGTCCGGGTCGCCCCCGGGCTGCAGGGTGAGGAGCGCATGGCGGCCCTGCAGGCCGAGTGCGACCGCCTCGTCGCGCTCGGCGCCAAGCGCATCCGCCGCCACGACCCCCGGCCCCCGCTCGACGCGGGCCACATCGTGATGGCCGACCCCGAGGGCAACGAGTTCTGCCTCGACTGACCCGGCCCGGCCGTACGGCTCGCGGCCGCGCTCACCGGCCGGTCGCCCGCCCGGCCGCCCGTCACGGCGAGCGGCGGGTGACCGGCCGCCGGCTTCGAGTGCGCCGCCGGGCGGTGGGCCGGTGCCGGGGCCGCGTCGCGCGCATGCCCGGAACAGCCGGCGCGATCTCGCTGTTGCTCCGGACATGAGTGACGCGTCCACCGATCTCCGCGATCTGCTCGCGCAGGCCCGGCTCGGCGTGCTGGCGACGATCAAGCGCGACGGCCGTCCGCAGCTCTCCCCCGTGACGCCGTACTACGACCGCGAGGCGAACGTCATCTACGTGTCGACCACCGCGGACCGGGTCAAGGCGAAGAACCTGCGCCGCGACCCGCGGGCGGCGCTCTCGGTCACCAGCCGGGACGGCTGGTCGTGGGCGACCGCCGAGGGCGTGGCGACGCTCATCGGCCCCGGCACCGACCCGTACGGGCCGGAGGTCGAGGCCCTGGTGGAGTACTACCGCAACGCCGCCGGGGAGCACCCGGACTGGGAGGAGTACCGCGCCGCCATGGTCTCCGAGCGCCGGGTGCTCGTGAAGATCGCGGTCGAGCACGTGTACGGCGCGATCGTTCGCTGACGGCCGCCGGCCGTACGCGTCCATCGCCCACGCCTGCCGCGCCGTACCGTCGCGGCTGCTTCGCCCGGCCGGACGCGGGCACGACCTGGGCCTACGGGCCGGCCGCAAGCTCGGCCGAATCGGGGCCGGCGGAGGAGCCGAGCGGTTACAGTGCTGTCGGCCGCGAGGACGGCGGCAGGTGAGGGAGAGTCGTGCCGGGAGGCGGTGTGGCTGAGGGGGTCGAGCCTCGGGAACCCGGCGAACCTGGCGACCGCGTCGATGACCGGCGGCCGTCCGGCCGGACGGGCGGGGGCGAGCGGTCCGTCCCCGCAGGTGACCCGGCCGACGGGCAGGCCGCCGAGGCCGCGGACGGCGTGTCCCCGCCGGCGCTGACGCGGGCCGCCCGGGTTCGCCGCCTGCTGGGGGCCGCGTTTTCCCTGCTCGTGGCCCTGGGGATGCTCGCGCTGTCCGTCAAGTTCCTCGAGTAGCGGGCGGTCCGGGCCCTCCGCCGGCGGGCGCGTTCGCTCGCCGGGGCGCGTCGTATCGAACGTCCTTGACGCGTCACACCGGCCTGCCTCGCCGCTGAGCCGCGCGCTCATGCCCGGGATCGGCAAGGCGTGATCGGTCCCGACGCTCCCGCGGCCGCACTCGTCCAGCTCGGCCCACACCGTGGGTAATCGGGCCGGCAGGCAGGCGGCTGCCCATGCCCGGCGTGAGACCCCCCCGTGCCGATGTGATCGCCCGGGTTCGCCGCTCACCGAGGGCCGCGTTCTTCCTGCTCGTGGCCCCGAGAATGCGCGCACCGGCCTTCGGTTCGTTCAGCAGTAGACGACCGGGCCGGCACCTTGCCGGCGCGTTCGAGCCTCGGGCGGCCGCCGTATCGTCGCTGCAGGCGTGTCACGCCTGCTCGCCCACGCCGCGTATGCCCGGCATCACACAAGGATGGGTTGCGAGCCCCTCGCCGCACTCATCGCGCTCGGCCCACAGCGTGTGACCCGGCCGACGGGCAGGCCGCCGAGCCCGGAGTCGGCGCAGCCCCGCCGACGTGGGCCACCCGGGTTCGCCGCATTCTCCGGTTCGCGTTCTCCCTGCTCATTTCCCTAGGGGCGCGCGTCGGCCTTCGGTTCCTCGAGTGGCGAGAAGCCCGATCGACGCCGTGCCTGCACTTCGGTCACCGGGCGGTCGCCGTACCGATGTCCCCGCTGCGTCACGCCGGCCCGCCCGGCGGCGCCGCGCGCCCACGTGCGAGATCACCAGGGGATGATCTCCGGCATCTGGCCGCCGCCGTACTCGTCGAGCTCGGCCCACACCACGGTGCCGTCGGAGTCCCGCTCGAATCCCCACCGTTTCGAGAGCATCTCCACCAGGGCGAGCCCGCGCCCGCCGATCGAGCCCTCGTCGTACGGCAGCACGTGGGGGATGCCCGTCATGCCGCCGTCCCGCACCGCCACGATCACCCGGTCCGGGGTGACGGTCACCGACACCACGAACTCCTGCGCGGTGCCGTCGCGCCGCCCACCGTGCTGTATGGCGTTGCCCGCGAGTTCGCTGGTGACGAGCATGAGGTCGTACGCACGCGGGTGGTCGTCGCCCACCTGCTCTCGCACGAACTCCCGTGCGGCCTTCACCTGCTCATACGCCGCAGCGAACGTTCGGCTGATCGTCACCGGCACCCGCCCCTGCTTCCCCCGCCGATACGGTGCGGCCGTACCGGATGTGTAGCGTCGGCGCCGCGTCCGCCTCCGACGGAACCGGACGACGACGGCCTCGACGGCGAGCCCCATCCCCCGGACGCGCGTCGCCATCTGCGACAGCGCGCCCTTCATGCCCGGCACCGCCCGTCGGCCGCGCGGTCCGTGCACCGGTCCGGCCCGCCGTACGACCTCGGCCTCCGGTCCGCCGAGCCGGTGCGCGACGGGCCGTCCCTGCGTTGGTCGAACCGCGGACGAACCCACTCGATCCGCCGGAAAGGCTCCGGCTCTCCTGGGCCGCCCGCACCGATGAGGCTACCCGCGCGCCGATACCACTCTGACGGCAGGGCCCGCCATCCGCGGTCGGCACCCGTAAACCGCCGGTTCCACCGGGAAAAACGCGCCCCCGACCACCGCCTCGGCCGGTCGGTGTCGCCGTCCGCGAGCCGCCGCACGGCCCGGCCCCGGCGGCCCTGGGTGTTCGATGCCGCACGGCCGAGACGGCGCACCGCGCCGCCTGCCGGGCCGTACCCCCTTCGCCACTCACCCGCGTTCCGTGCCGGCGGCCGTCCCAACCCCCACCCGGCCGACGTTCCCGCCTCGATCCCGTCGGCCTCCCACACGGTTCTCACCATCGCGACCCCTTCGCAGGCACCGCTCGATGGTCTGGCCGAGCGACCGACAGGGCGCGGCTTTCGGTCACCCCATCCCAGACATGAACAATGCAGTCACTGAATGAATGCATTCAAGCACGATCAGTGACCACATCTGTCACAATGACCGAAGGCTTCACGACTCGCAAGCCATTTGCATGGAAAAGTTGCCCACCGCATCGCCGATCTCGGTGTGAACCCCCTCGGAGGACTCGATGCCGAACTACACCATCCGCCTCAAGTGGCTCGGCAACGCCCTCAACAAAATCCGAAAAGAGACCGGCCTCACCATCGAAGCCGCCGCCGAACGCCTCGGCTGGCCCCAATCCAAGATCAGCCGAATAGAAAACGGCATGATCCGCGCCCACTGGGGCGACATCCAAGATCTCCTCGACCTCTACGGCTTCGCCGACCCCGACCAACGCAAAGCCCTCATCGCCCTCGCCAAGAGCATCCGCGAACGCGGCTGGTGGCACACCTACGGCGCCAACCTCCCCCAGCCCTTCACCGACCTCCTCAACCTGGAAACGATCTCGAAAGAGATCTGGGCATACGAGACCCAGGTCATCCCCGGACTACTCCAGACGAGGGACTACGCCCTCGCGGTGGTCGGCGGCAGCCGCATCTGGGAGCGAAGAGAGGAGGTCGAGAAGTTCGTCCAGATCAGAACGGCTCGGCAGACCGTACTCACCCGATCCGACCCATTGCACCTATCCGTGATTCTCGGCGAAGCCGCGCTTCGCCAGCGCGTCGGCGGATCGGCGGTCATGCACCATCAACTCCGCCACCTGCTTACCCTGGCCGAACTTCCGAACCTCACGATCCAAGTCCTGCCGTTCTCCGCAGGCGCATCAACGGGCATCTTCGGCCCGTTCGAGGTCCTCGAATTCACCGGCACCGGAGTGACCGAGGTCGTCTACCTGGAAAATCTCCTCGGGGGTCTTTATCTGGAGAACGAAACTGAGGTACACAGGTATAGGTTGGCGTTCCAACACCTACGCGCATCGGCGCTGCCCGTGGCCGATTCGCTGAAACTGATCGGGATGATCGCGGAGGAGATGAGTAGTGACCGGCCCGCAACCGACGACCGGGAACCGCCACAGTACGCCCTCGATTCAGTGGCGCAGGAGCAGCCACAGCGGTGACACCGGTAACTGTGTCGAGGTCGCTCTCCTACCATCCGACCGGATCGGTATCCGCGACTCGAAGAATCCGGCAGGGCCCGTGCTCGAGGTAAACGGCAGCGACTGGCGAGCCTTCATCAACTGGATGCGTTGCGAATGAATTGGCGTAAGAGTAGCTACAGCGGCAACGGAAACTGTGTCGAAGTCGCGCTCCTTCCCTCCGGCCAGATCGCAATCCGCGACTCGACAAATCCGTCCGGCCCCACCCTGGTAGTAACACAATCAGACTGGCGCAAATTTATCCACCGCATGCGCACAGCTGCCACTTCAGACAGCTGAGTTGATCGCCTCCACACCAAAGGGGAACAAAGCCTATGCAGGATGTGCTGCAACGTACCTGCCTGTCAGCTAGACGGCGATAGCAGCCTTCGCGTAAAACTCCGTAGGCATCTCTGTCACGAGCTCCCACGTAATGGCCATCGGCCGTTCGCCTTGATGTTCCCGATAGCGAACGGGACCAAGGAAGAGAAACGGTGACGGATGGCCATTTTCATTGACTTTAGTTTCACGGACAAAGAGAAGCACGTAGGTCCCCTCGCGTTCGTGATTCTGATAGCGCAGACCAGTGGGTGATCGCTCACCAGTGCGATTTTGCGACTCCCAATGGAACAGGTTGGGCGCTAACGCGTAGTCCCGATACATGGTCTGCGGGGAAAACTCTTTTTCGTTCTTCCGCAACGTCACAAACAGGGCATCACATCGGGTAGCTGGACACCAGGCAACACCTTCGCGCATGGTCGCAGGAACCGAGCCGCCCAAGCGGGCCCACCCGAGTGCTGCGAGAACCTCCTCCATCGAGTAGTGAGCATGTACGGCCAGCGGTATGTGACCGAGCTCGCCAGTCAGAGGCGTACTTACGTAGCTCGGAGAGCTCGCCGAGTAAGTGAGAACTTCATTGATCTCGCCGCATAGAGTCTTCTCTGACCGAAGCTGCTGCAGGGCTTCCTGGTAAGTAGCGAAGTTCCCACCATCGCGCCACAGCGAGAAGAACAGCATGCGCGCAAACGCTTGCTCATCCTCTGGAAGGTCCTCATAGTCGGGCGCATCTGCGGCAAGAAGCCGTGAGTAACAATCGGCACGCCGCGTGTCATCAACGTGGAGGAGCGCGCGGATTCGACGCCCAAGGTGGGCTTCTACTGGCGATGCCGTAGCAGCGGTCAGGCCTGCCCTACGCAACCATTCAGTCCAGTAGTGATTGTTGCGATAGATGTCACCTATCCCACGTTCGCTCTTATAGAGGTACTCGATGAGCGAGGTTTCGCCGTACGATCGAATTTCCTGAGCAAGTGTTCGTTGCCCGGTGCTTATGTGGTATTTGAGCTCCGAAAGCAGTCGTTCCTTTGTAACTCGGTCCAGGACGATTTGACAGCCGGGAGGCAACACCGGAAAGTTCTGTTCTACAGCCCTCTCGAGCCCTCGCTTCGTAAGGCCGGTCAACGATAGGATCCGGTCCCCGTAACGATACTCCTTTCTATGCTGGCCAACGAAGTCGAGGACAGTCAGCACATCCTTGTCCGGGGTGCGGCGCAGCCCTCGGCCAAGCTGCTGGAGGAAGACTGTCGCGCTCTGGGTGGGCCGGAGCAGAAGGAGCGTGTTGACATCGGGAACGTCGAGGCCCTCGTTAAACAGATCGACAGCAAAAAGGAACGCGAGCTTTCCCTCGCGGAGCCCCCTTAGCGCCGCCTTTCTTTCCTCGTTTTCCGTCGATCCGTCAACGGCTTTGGATGGCAGACCGTTTTCCGTAAAGAACTGAGCCATGAACTGGGCATGACGCACTGACACACAGAAGCCCAGACCTCGAACCATGCTTATATCGCTGACCTTATCGCGGAGCGCATTGAACACGAGTCGAGCGCGTGCAGTGTTCTCCGCTAGTACGTCCTCGAGCTCCCCGGTGTCGTAGGACCCGCGGGACCATTTGACACTGGTCAGGTCAGTTTCATCGTTGATACCGAAATAGTGGAACGGACACAGGAGATCGGCCTCCAGCGCGTCCCAGAGTCGCAGCTCAGCCGCAATTTGGCCGTCAAAGAACTCGTCCTGCACTCTAACTCCGTCGGCCCTCTCTGGAGTAGCGGTGAGACCGAGAAGTTCCTTTGGCCTGAAGTAGTCGATAATGGTGCGATAGGTGCGGGCATGAGCATGATGGAACTCGTCAATTATGACAACATCAAAGTGACTGGGGTGGAAACGCTCAACACCCTGTTTATTCAGGGACTGCACGGATGCAAACACGTGCCGCCAGCGCTCTGATCTGTAGTTATCGACGTGCAGCTCGCCGAACTCAGAGTCTGCCAGCACCTGCCGGAACGTCGCGAGCGCCTGCACAAGTATCTCCTTGCGATGCGCCACGAAGAGCAGGGATGGCTGCCGCCCCAACCGCTGTTGCAGCCGCTGATAATCAAACGCTGCTACGACCGTCTTACCGGTTCCAGTAGCAGCGACCACGAGATTGCGGTGCCGGCCACGGACCGTGCGTTCCCGGTCGAGGCTCTCCAGCATCTCCTTCTGATGCGGGTAGGGATGCGGCACCAGGGCCGGCAAATCGAAGAGCTTTTTCCCTTCCCTAGCCCGTGACAGTGCCTGCCCTAGCCGATCACCGTGCTCGTCCGGATCGTACGCCTCGAAATCCGCACGATTCCAATACGAGTCGAAAATTCCCTCAAACTTTTCGATCAGCCGTGGAGTTGTGACGGACGACAACCGGACGTTCCACTCGAGACCGTCCAGCAGAGCAGCCCGAGAAAGGTTAGAGCTCCCAATGTAGGCGGTATGGAAGCCGGTATTCCGGCGTAGCAGCCATGCCTTCGCGTGTAACCGCGTGGAGTTCTGTTCGTAACTGATACGTACCTGCGCGCCGAACTCCCGAACCAATCGATCTAGGGCTCGCCGCTCCGTCGCGCCCATGTACGTGGTGGTGATCACACGTATCGGAACGCCGCGACGTGCCACCTCCGCCAGCGCAGGTTCGAGCACGCGAAGCCCTGACCACTTCACGAACGCGCAGAGGAGATCAACCCGGTCTGCGCTCGCCAGCTCCGCGGCCAGCTCGTGGGCGAGGTTCGGGTCTTCCCGAGCATTCGTGAGCAACGCCGCCTCGGACAACGAGGTGTACGGGCGCTCTGGCGGCCTGGCGCCAGGCTCGGCCTTGATGATCGAGAGCAGCTTCTCTGGGCCTTCTTGGAGGAGCTGTGTGTTGTCGAGGAAGTTCAGGATCTGGTTAGCCAGGTCAACCTGCTCTTCGGGGGTCTTACGCAAGGCAAGCACCCGAGTCGCTGCCTGGCCGATGAAGCGCCCTAGGACATGCGCCACCTCTTCCGGGGCTACCTTGTCGATCTCCACCAGCAGGCCAGATGACTCCCATTCCCGAACCCGGTCGGCCATCTGGCGGGTCACCAATGAGTCGTGGAGCCCAAGCACAGGTGTGTCATCCACGGACGCGCTCCCCTACCTGCGAAGCCCAGCGTTATCAGCCCTGACCTGACCTCATCCGTGCTGCTCGGAGACACAAGGACTCGACGCTCAACAGCACATGCAGGGTCCGCAAATCTCAGGCAGTCTTTGTTAGCAACATTTTCTTGTCGATGTCTACTGCGGTCCTGCTCACCAGCGGCTGAGGATCCTGCTCACGCCACCAGTTGTGGCGTTCCAAAAGTTGTCGCTGCTCTCGTGTGCAATGAGTACATGGACGCTCAGACCATGCCCAGTTCGCCTGGTGGGTGCGATCAGCGAGGCCATACCGAGGGTTCGCAGGAGAACAAGCGCCCGGGCACCAAACCCGAGCTCGCCCTGAGGCGCGCCGCACATGCCCTCGGCCTTCGCTATCGCGTGTCGGCACGCCCCATCCCACGATTCGGCGAACCGCAGACATGGTCTTCACCAGGGCCAAGGTGGCCGTGTTCCTCGACGGCTGCTTCTGGCACGGCTGTCCTGAGCATTACACCAAGGCCGCCACCAAAGCCGAAATCTGGGCGGAGAAGGTCCGGCGTAATCGTGAGCGCGACGCGGAGACCGACCGTATCCTCGCCGACGCAGGTTGGCTGGTCATTCGCGTCTGGGAGCACGAGGATCCGCAGAGGGCCGCCCGTCACATAGCGGAACAGGTGCGAATGCGCAGGGGCTGAGGGTCTCTCCCCACCGAATACGCGACCCGGCCCCTCGATGCCAGCGGCCACGCCATATGCGGGCGCACGTCCCGCACGATCGCGTGGCTTCCTCGATAACTGGGCCGACGACAAGTTACGCGTCCAGAAAGCCGTCCCGACCACGTCCGGGGCGCCGTGCGCGATCAGCGCACATCGCCGAAGACGCCGAGCCGGTGCCCTGGCCGCCCCTCGCCACGGCGGTGCGGGCGGTGGGCGGCCAGGGGGCACCGGGGGCGGCCTTCAAGCGGGGACGAGGCCGATGGCCTGCTTGGCGGCGAGGACCTTGGGGGCGGCGAGGTCGCGGGCGCGCTTGGCACCCGTGCGCAGGATCTCGCGGACGTGTTCGGGGTGGCGGGACAGGTCGTGGTAGCGCTGCTGGATGGGAGCCACCGTGGCCACCACCGCGTCGGCGACGGCCTGCTTGAGCTCGCCGTACCGGTCGAAGTTCTTGGCCAGCTCGTGCGGGGCGGTGCCGGTGCAGGCGGAGAGGATGGCGAGCAGGTTCGAGACGCCGGGCTGGGCCTCGGGGTTGTAGGCGACCGTGGTGCCGGGGTCGGTGACGGCGCGCATGATCTTGCGGCGGAGGACCTCGGGTGGGTCGAGGAGGCGGAGGACGCCCGCGGGGCTGGGGGCGGACTTGCTCATCTTGTCGGACGGGTTGGCGAGGTCCATGATGCGGGCGGCCACCGGCGGGTTGACCGCGGTGGGGACGGTGAAGATCGGGGCGTAGCGGGAGTTGAACCGCTGGGCGAGGTCGCGGGCGAGTTCGACGTGCTGGCGCTGGTCCTCGCCGACCGGGACCTCGTCGGTGTCGTAGAGCAGGATGTCGGCGGCCATGAGGATCGGGTAGGTCAGCAGGGAGACGCGGACGCGTTCCTGGCGGCGGGACTTCTCCTTGAACTGGATCATCCGGCTCGCCTCGCCGTACCCGGCGACGCACTCGAGCAGGTAGTGCAGCTCGGTGTGCTCGGGCACGTGCGACTGGACCATGAGCAGGCAGGCGTCGGGGTCGGCACCGGCCGCGAGCAGCAGGGTGGCGAACTCGAGGGTACGGCGGTGCACCTCGGCCGGGTCGTGTTCCAGGGTGAGCGCGTGCAGGTCGGAGATGAAGGCCACGGTGTCAGCGGCCTGCTGCCGGGCGACGATCGGGGCGATCGCCCCGAAGTAGTTGCCGATGTGCAGGTCGCCGGACGGGGTGAAGCCGGTGAGGCGTCGTGGCATCGGTATCGCTCCCTCTCGGACGGGGACCGCCCGATCGGGGCCGCCGGAACGCCACGGATACGACGAGGCCGCCCGTCTCGGGCGGCCGCTTGATCAATGCTGTGCGCGGATGAGCCGTGCCGCCCCGTCAGGGGCGCCACCAGCCGAGGAACATCGTGATCATCCGCACACCTTCACGGTACCACTCCAGCCGGGACGGGTACGCCGGTCAGTCCTTGCCCGGGGGCTCGGCCTGGGCGGCGAGCCGCTCGTCGCGGCGGTTGGCGCGCACGCTGGTGAGCGTCACCGTGAGCAGGACCACGACGATGACGCCGAGCGAGGCGAGGGTGGGGACCTCCGGTACGGCCGGCCACACGGTGTGCGCCCAGTGCAGGACGAGCTTCACGCCGATGAAGGCGAGGATGATGCCGAGCCCGTGGTTGAGGTGGCGCAGCTTCTCCAGCGCGTGGGCCAGCACGAAGTAGAGCGCCCGCAGGCCGAGCAGGGCGAACGCGTTCGTGGCGAAGACCAGGAACGGGTCGGAGGTCACGCCGTACACCGCGGGGACCGAGTCGACCGCGAACACGATGTCGGTGGCGAACACGGCCACGATGGCGAGCGCGAGCGGGGTGAGGGCGCGCCGCCCGCCCTCGCGGACGATCATGTGGGTGCCGCGGTAGCCGTCGGTGACCGGCATGAACCGGCGGGCCAGCCGGATCGTGCGCATGTGGGAGATGTCGACCTCGTGCTCCTGGCCGCGGATCGCGTCCCGCAGGATCTTGACCGCGGTGACCAGGAGGATGCCGCCGAACAGCAGGAACGCCCAGGTGCCGCTGGCGAGCGCGGCCGCCCCGAGGGCGATGAAGATCGCGCGTAGCACGAGCGCGCCGACGATGCCGTACAGCAGCACCCGCTGGGCGAGCTCGCGGGGAACGGCGAACGCCGACAGCAGCAGCATGAAGACGAAGAGGTTGTCGACCGAGAGCGACTTCTCCACCACGTAGCCGGTGAGGAACTCCACGGCCGGCTGCGTGCCGTGGTCCAGCCACACGTACACGCCGAAGAGCAGGGGAAGCGCGAGGTAGAAGATGGTCCATCCGACCGCCTCACGCATCCGGACCTCGTGCGGACGGCGGGTGATGGCGAAGTCGAGAGCCAGCAGCACCAGCAGACCGGCGACGGAGATCGCCCAGAGCAGGGGCGAGGCGATGGTCTCCAGTGGGGCCGCCGTCACCGGTCCGGTGATCAGGGGCATGCAACCTCCTCGAACGCTGTTACGCGGTTCGAGGTCTCCTTCACCTGCGATCGCAGGCGGCCGCCCGAGAACTCCACGGTTCGTACTGACCGGGTCGACGCTTGGGAAGTACTCCCCTCGCCACTCAGGCTAGGGCAAACCCGGCTTACTCCACCACCGACGTTCCGATATTGACCGGTTTGCGTCATTGCATGGCGATTGCCCGGTGCCCGCCCGCGCGGTACCCGGAGGTCTACCCGGGATACCGCCGCTCAACGCCCTGCCGTACCGGGGGATCGTGAGGTACGGCCCGCCGGTCAGCGGGGTCCGCGGCCGCGGACGAGCGGCAGGTAGACCTCGTCGATGATCTCGACCAGGACCTCGTCGGGCACGCCGGTGACGCCGCGGGTGAGCAACTCGTTGCGCAGCAGCGCGATCGGCACCGTGGCGACGCGGGGGTGCAGGGCCTCGGGGGCCGCCTCGCCGCGGGCCACGGCACGGCCGAGCACGGTCAGCCACATGCCGGTCAGGCCGTCCCCGCCGGTCCGGGCCTGGATCTCGGCGAGGAGGTCCGGGTCGTCCCGGGCGCTCGCCAGCAGGTCGAGCAGGATCCGGCCGAGGGGCGAGGACAGGTGGCGGTTGGCGGCGCGGAGTAGCTCCAGCGCGTCGCCGCGCAGCTCGCCGGTGTCGGGCACGCGCGCCTCGGTGACGGTCATCCGGCCGTACGCGGCGACGGCGAGCGCGGCCCGGCTCGGCCAGCGGCGGTAGATCGCGTTCTTGTTGGTGCCGGCGCGCCGGGCGACCCGGTCCATGGTCAGCCCCGAGTACCCGGACTCCTTCAGCTCCTCGGCCGCGGCGTCGAGGATCGCCTGCTCGAGTACGGCTCCGCGCCGCCTGGTCGCGGCGGACGCCCGGCCGCCGTCGGGTTCACCGGCCACTTCCCCTCCCCAGACAGGTACCGAACGTACCTTATTACGGATTACGGCCTGGCTCACGTCGCGACTTCGGCGAGTTTAGGGTACTGTTCGTACCCTAACTCCGACATCGACGACGGCATGGGAGGGCGGAGCATCGCCATGCGCGGCAGAGGCATCAACTACGACGTCGGGTTCGCCACCGCGGCCGCTCGGGCCGCCGGACGGAGCAGCCGGGAGCCGTTCGACCCGGCGGTGGTGGCGCGCGAGATGCGGGTCATCCGCGAGGACCTGCACTGCACCGCGGTACGGATCACGGGCGGGGATCCCGAACGGCTCGCCGTCGCCGCCACGCACGCCGCCGCGGCCGGCCTGGAGGTGTGGATCGCCCCCTTCACCTGCGACATCACGGCTGACGAGCTGCTCGACGTGATCGTGCGATGCGCCGAGCACGGCGAGCGGCTGCGCCGCGACGGGACCGAGGTCGTGGTGGCCACCGGCTCGGAGATCAGCCTGTTCACCGACGGCTTCCTGCCCGGCGAGACGGCCGCCGACCGGCTCGCCCTGCTCTCCCGGCCGGAGCGGCTGCGGGAGGCGCTGCCCGCGCTGCCCGGGCGGGTCAACGCCTTCCTCGGCAGGGCCGTGGCCGCGGTGCGCGAACGGTTCGGCGGCCGCGTCACCTACTGCTCGCTGCCGGTGGAGCGGGTCGACTGGACTCCGTTCGACATCATCGCCAGCGACGCGGGCTACCGGTCGGCGGCGACCGCGCCCACCTACCGCGACACCGTGCGGGCGTTCGTCGCGCAGGGCCGGGCGCTGGGCAAGCCGGTGGCGGTCACCGAGTTCGGCTGCGCCACGTTCCGCGGCGCGGCGGACATGGGCGAGGGCTCCGACTCGATCATCGAGTGGCGCGCCGACGGCACCCCGGCCGCCATCCGCGGCGAGCACCTGCGCGACGAGCAGGAGCAGGTCGCCTACCTGCGCGAACTCCTCGACATCCTGGACGCGGAGGGCGTCGACAGCGCCTTCTGGTACACCTTCGCCCGCTACGACCTCCCCCACCGCGCCGACCCGCGCGAGGATCTCGACCTCGCCAGCCGGGGCGTGGTGAAGGTCCTCGAGGGCCGCGACGGCACCGCGTACCCCGGCCTGCCCTGGGAGCCCAAGGCCGCGTTCGCCGCGCTCGCGGAGTGCTACCGCAACTGATCCCGGGCGAAGACCGCGGCCACACCGGCCGTGCCGCGGCCTACGCGTCCGCCCCGGTACGGCCGGCCGGCTCGGCGCAACACTCCTCGCCGCGCGGTGCCGGGTCTTCGCCTTGCCCCATGGTGTCCGCGTCGGCCTTCACCACGTACACCTCCCAGGGCTCGCGTCCGGGCCCGTGCACCCACACCTTGTCCTGGACCGCATAGCAGCAGGTGGTGTCCCGCTCCTCGACGGTGGCGAGGCCCGCCTCCTTCAGCCGCCCGGCCGCGGCGGCGACCTCCTCGGTGGAGCCGACCTCGATGCCGAGGTGGTCGAGCCGCGTCGGCTCGCCGGGCTCGCCCTCGATGAGCACGAGCTTGAGCGGCGGCTCGGCGATCGCGAAGTTCGCGTACCCCGGCCGCCGCTTCGCCGGGGCGGTGCGGAACAGCGCGGAGTAGAACGCGATCGAACCCTCGAGGTCGGCGACCCGCAGGGCGAGCTGAACCCGGGACATGACGATCCCCTTCCTCAATTAGACGAACATCTAATCAGAGCCTCTCACGCTAATTAGATGAACGTCAATACAACGACGCCACGGAGGCCTGGGACGTCCGCCACGGCTCGCGGCAGGCTCAGGGGTTCCACCCGACACCGCACCGCCGGCCCGCATACCGGTCACCGGCGCTGAGGCCGCGCTCGCGCCGCGCACCGAGGGCTCGCCGCCGCGCAGGAGCCGTCGGTGCGGCCACCGCCTCGCCCACCTGCCGGACAACGACCGCGCGGCCGCGCCGAGGGTGGAGGCGGGAAGGGTCAGGCGGCCACCGGCAGGGTGTCCGGCATGCCGAAGAGGGGGAAGAGCGAGCGGTCGAAGAACATCGTCCCGTGCTTCACGCCCGCCGAGGTGAGGGTGACCACGTTGATGGCGAAGGCGTGGTACACGCCGTCCTGCCGCAGGTACATGGCGAACGCGGGCCGGCCGTTCGCCTCGACCGGGAGCAGGCGCAGGTCGCCGGGGCGCTGCGCCGGGCACTGGGCCGAGATCAGCCGCCCGATGTCGTCAGGGCCCTGGTACCAGGTAGGGAACGGCGGCATCTCCCAGACCGCGTCCGCGGTGAACAGGGAGACGATCGCCTTGACGTCGTACCGCTCGAACGCCTCGACGTACCGCCGGAGCAGGTCGCGCTGGTGCCGCGTGGCGGGCTCGGCCACCTCGTCCTCGGCCGGGGCGACCGTGGCGAGCTGGGCGCGGGCGCGCTGCAGCATGCTGTTCACCGCGGCGGTGGAGACGTCGAGCAGCTCGGCGACCTCGGCGGCACGCCACTTCAGCACGTCGCGCAGGATGAGCACGGCGCGCTGCCGGGGCGGCAGGTGCTGCAGTGCGGCGATGAGCGCGAGGCGCACGCTCTCGCGCGAGGTGACGATCGCGGCGGGATCGGCGTGCGCGACGCCGGTGAGCGCGTCCGGGGAGGGCTCCAGCCACGGCACCTCGGCCCGCTCCACCACCGGGATCTCCGGGTCGGCGCTCGCGGTGCCGAGCCCGCTTGGCAGCGGCCGCCGGCCCCGCCCCTCCAGGGCGGTGAGGCAGACGTTCGTGGCGATGCGGTACAGCCAGGTGCGCAGCGAGGACCGGCCCTCGAAGGTGTGGTAGGAGCGCCAGGCGCGCAGGTAGGTCTCCTGCACCAGGTCCTCGGCATCGTGGATCGAGCCGAGCATGCGGTAGCAGTGCGCGGTGAGCTCGCGCCGGTAGGGATCGGCGTGACGCAGGAACTCGTCGCGCGCCTGGGTCGTGGTCATCGTGCCGCCTTTCCTTCTCCCGCCCTGCCGCGGTCAGTGCCCGGGCGAGCCGGTGTCATGCCCCAGTAGACACATGACCACCGACAAAACCGGGAGGGCGATCGGCGCGCGCACCCACCCCATCCGCCCCGATCACCACGTACGGCACGGCCGTACGCGGTGACCGGGCGAAGGCCCACAACCCCCGTCACGGGCCGGACGGCGCGGCCGGGGGCACGGCGCGCGCCGGGCCGCCGGCCGGGCGGCAGACGGTCGCCGCGCCGGTAACCGGGCATTCGCGGGTCGCCGGCCCGTCGGCGACGAGCACCTTGACGCCGGGCGGCACGGTGAGCTGGTAGTCGGCCGAGCAGGGCTCCCGGGCGCCGGCGTACGGCGCGGCGCAGGAGAGGGACACGCGCAGCACCTTGCCGCTCTCCCACTCCTGGTGGAACTCGCGGCCGTCGCGGCCCCAGGCGAGCTCGCGCCGCATGGTGAGCCGGTCGCCCGCACCGCGCGAGACGCTGACCCGCACCGGCCCCTCGGCGTCCACGATCAGGACCGGGCTGGTGATCCGGTAGACGATCACGCTGGTCTCCCGCGTCTCCGCGCTCACCAGGTCGGCGCCGTAAAAGCCGGGATACACGCGATCGAAGTCGCTGTAGCGGTACTCGCTGATCTGCGCCCACGCGGTGATCGCCATCACGGCGACCGTGACCACCGTCAGGACGGCGCCCCAGATGCGCCACAGCAACCGGATGTTCCTCGGCATCGCCATCGTCGGGTTCCTCCGGGAGCGGGAGTCAGGAGATCTTCAGAAAGCGCAGTACGGCGAGCACCCGCCGATGGTCGCTCTCGCTGTTCGCCAGGCCCAGCTTGGCGAAGATGTTGTTGATGTGCTTGCCCACCGCGCTCTCGCTGATCGAGAGCGCCTCGGCGATGCCGAGGTTGGACCGGCCCTCGGCGATCAGGGCGAGTACCTCGTACTCGCGGCGGGTGAGCCGGTCGAGCGGGTCGCTGTGCCGCCGGATGAGCAGCTGCGCCACGACCTCGGGGTCGAGCGCGGTGCCGCCCGCGGCGACCCGGCGCACCGCGTCGACGAACTCGGCGACGTCGGCGACCCGGTCCTTGAGCAGGTAGCCGATGCCGCTCGTCTCGTTCGACAGCAGCTGGGTGGCGTACCGCTCCTCGACGTACTGGGAGAGCACGACGATCGGCAGCCCGGGGTACTGGCGGCGCAGCACCAGCGCGGCGCGCAGGCCCTCGTCGCTGTGCCCGGGCGGCATGCGCACGTCGGTGATGACGAGGTCGGGCCGGTGCTCGTCGACGGCGCGCAGCAGGCCGTCGGCGTCGCCGACCGAGGCGACGACCTTGATGCCGGCGGCGCCGAGCACCCACACCAGGCCCTCGCGGAGCAGGACCGAGTCCTCGGCGAGCACTACCCGCACGGCAGCTCCGCGGTGATCGTGGTGCCGCCGCCCTTCGGGCTCTCGATGAAGAGCGCGCCGTCCACCGAGCCGACCCGCTGGGTGAGGCCGCGCAGCCCGGTGCCGCGCTCGGGGTCGGCGCCGCCGCGGCCGTCGTCGGAGACCACCACGCGCAGCAGGTCGCCGTCCCGCCACACCATCACCTCGGCCGAGGTGGCCTCGGCGTGCTTGGCGACGTTGGTGAGCGCCTCGGACACGACGAAGAACGCCACCGCCTCGACCGCCGGGGCGGGCCGCTCCGGCACGTCCACGTGCAGCCGCACCGGGAACGGCGAGCGGGCGGCGAGCCCGGACAGCGCGGCGTCGAGCCCCTCGTCGGTGAGCACGGCCGGGTGCAGGCCGCGGACGAAGTCGCGCAGCTCCTTGAGCGCCTGCTTCGCCTCCTCGTGCGCCTGGGCGATCATCCGGGTGGCCGGCTCGGGCAGGTCGGTGAGGGTGGCGCGGACCATGCCGAGGTGCATGGCGAGCGACACCAGCCGCTGCTGCGGCCCGTCGTGCAGGTCGCGTTCGATGCGGCGGCGCTCGGCGTCGGCCGCGGCGATCACGTCGGCGCGGCTCTCCTCCAGCGTCACCACCCGGCGGGCGAGCTCGTCGTTGCGGCTGGGGCCGAGCAGCGCCCGGGCGGCGAGCAGGTCGAGGTCGGTGACGCCGCGGGCCAGCCACGGCGCGGTGACCAGCAGCCCCAGCGTGATCGCCAGCAGCGGCACGCTCAGCCGTTCCTCGCCGGACACCCAGGACTCCACGGCGAACCACGCGGCCACCAGGCACGCCGCCCAGGCGAGGATCACCGCGACGAAGCCGACGAGGCTGATCAGCGGGGACAGCAGGTGGTAGGTGAGCTGCCGCCAGGTGCTGTCCGCGCGCATCCGGCTGCTCAGCCACCGCCACGGGTGGCGGGTCCGCTCGGGCGCGGGCATCGGCGGGATCTCCACTTCGAGGAACGCGGCGAACCGGGCCCGCTGCAGCCGGGTGAGCCACGGCAGCAGCCACACCGTCAGGGCGAGGCCGGCGACCGGCACCACCACGGTCCACACGAACACGATCGACGCCAGCGCGAGGCCCGCCAGCGCCGCCGCGGCGAACAGGGCGATCGGCACGCCGGTCATCACGTGGATCGTGCGCAGCCAGGTCGCCGCGGACCAGTGGCCGCGCATGCGCTCCCAAGGGGAGGCGATCAGCCGGGCATCGCTCATGACTCAACCGTAGGTACGGCGACGCCCGCGGGGAATCCACCAGGCATGAGAGTCGGAGGTGGGGCTAGCCTCACCTTCCGGCCGCGGCGCCGCGGTCCGGCGCGGGCGGCCCGGTGGCCGCCTCGGACAGCAGGGCGGCCACGTCGTCGTCGAGGAGGGCCGCCTCGGCGTCGCTCGGGATCACCCGCACCGGCAGGTCCCGCTCGTACAGCACCTCGCGGATCGCCTCGGCGATCCCGCGGAACTCGCCGCCGCGCACCGAGGAGGCCCGGTAGGCGAGCCCGATGCGCCGGCCCGGGGCCGGGTCGGCGAACCGGCGCAGCGCGAGCGGCACGCCCCGGCCGGTCTCCACCGGCACCGCGGTCTCCGGGATCAGCGTGACGCCGAGCCCGTGCGCGACCAGCTGCACGAGCGTGGGCAGGCTGGTGGCGAAGGTGGACATGGTGGCCCGGGCGCCCACCTCGCGGCACACGTCGAGGGCCTGCTCGCGCAGGCAGTGCCCGCGGTTGAGCAGCACGATGTCGAGCTCCTTGAGGATGTCCCGGGGCAGCGGCTCGTCCCCGGTCGCGAGCGCGTGGTCCGCGGGTACGGCGAGCAGGAAGTCCTCGTCGTAGAGCGGCACCTCGACCACGCCGGAGGCCGCGGTGGGCAGGGCAAGCAGCGCCACGTCGATGCCGCCTTCGCGAAGTTGTTCCAGAACCTCCTCGGTCTGCGCCTCCTGCAGGGTGAGGGTGAGCCGGGGAAACCGCGCGGCGAACATCGGCAACAGGGCCGGGAGCAGGTAGGGTGCCACGGTGGGGATCACGCCGAGCCGGATCTCGCCGGTGTACGGCTCACGGCTCCGCGCGGCCCCGTAGATCAGATCGTCCATCGCCCGCAGCACGCGGGTGGCGTGCATCGCGACCCTGGCCCCGGCGGGAGTGAGCAGGACCTTTCGTGTGGTGCGTTCCAAAAGCTGCGTGCCGAGCGTCTCCTCCAGCGAGGAGACGGCGCTGGACAGCGCCGACTGGCTCATCCGCAGCGAGTTCGCCGCCTCACGGAAGTGCAGGTGCGCGGCCACCGCGAGGAACGCCCGCAGCTGCGCGATGGTGGGCGTGGACGTACTGATAGACGCCACCTCTCAAAGCGATCGGCCGATTCGATGTGTGTTTCGCATGGTACTCGGCTGATTCTTTGAGGTGTGCCGGGAGGGGCCCAATACGGGCCATCCCGGGATGTGCGCTCCAAATCCGACACGCGTAAGGAGTAGACGTGCTCACGATCGGGGACGCTTTCCCGCAGTTCGAACTCACCGCCTGCGTCAGCCTCGACCCGGAGAAGGCCTTCGAGACGATCACCCACAAGACCTACGAGGGCAAGTGGAAGGTCTACTTCGCCTGGCCGAAGGACTTCACCTTCATCTGTCCCACCGAGATCGCCGAGTTCGGCCGGCTCAACGGCGAGTTCGCCGACCGCGACGCGCAGGTGCTCGGGTTCTCCGTGGACTCGGAGTACGTGCACTACGCCTGGCGGAAGAACCACCCCGACCTGCGTGACCTGCCGTTCCCGATGCTCTCCGACGTCAAGCGGGAGCTGTCGCAGGCCCTCGGCATCCTCGGCGAGGACGGCGTCGCCCAGCGCGCCACCTTCATCGTCGACCCGCAGGACGTGATCCAGTTCGTGATGGTCACGGCCGGCTCGGTGGGCCGCAACGTCAAGGAGGTGCTGCGGGTGCTCGACGCGCTGCAGAGCGACGAGCTGTGCCCGTGCAACTGGAACAAGGGCGAGGCCACCCTCGACGCGACCAAGCTGCTGGCGGGTGTGTGACATGGGCGTCGACGCGCTCAAGCAGGCCCTGCCGGACTACGCCAAGGACATCAGGCTCAACCTCGGCTCGGTCATCGGCACCTCGTCGCTGAGCGAGCAGCGGCTTTGGGGGACGGTGCTCGCCTGCGCCATGGCGACGAGGTCGCCGAAGGTGATCGCGGAGGTGTCGCAGGAGGCCGCCGACTACCTGTCGGCCGAGGCCTTCCAGGCCGCCAAGGCCGCCGCCGCGATCATGGCGATGAACAACATCTACTACCGGGCCACCCACCTGATCGGTGACGAGGCCTACGCCACGCTGCCCGCGCGGCTGCGCATGACCGTCATCGGCAACCCCGGCGTCGACAAGACCGACTTCGAGCTGTGGTGCCTGGCGGTGTCCGCGATCAACGGCTGTGGCACCTGCCTCGCCTCCCACGAGCAGGTGCTGCGCAAGGCGGACGTGCCGCGCGAGCAGATCCAGGAGGCGCTGCGCATCGCCGCCGTGATCAACGCGACGGCGGCGGTGCTCGAGGCGGAGGCCGCGACCGTCACGGTCTGACCGGCCATACCCCGGCGGCCCCCGCGCCGGTACGGCGCGCGGGCCGCGGCCCCACGCGTTCCCGAGCGGTGACGGCGGCGGGCGGACCGGCGCGACACGCCGCGTTCGCCCGCCGTTCGCCGTCCGGCCGCGAAATCGGACCCGGACGACAGGGCGTTAACCGACATTTAACGAAATTTGTGACTCAGGTCACTTGCGTGATTTGCGTCACGATTTGCCGGTGATTTCCCTCACAGCGCGGCCGGGAAATTCCGGTGCCCGCCGGAAAAAGACCGGCGGACCGGGCGGCCGGGAAGCGGCCCCCGGGGGCCCAAAAGACCGACGGGGACCGCGTGAGCCTGTGCACCACCCGCGCCACCGGCGCGTTAGGCGATCCGCGCCACTGTTCGATTTATCCGGACGGTCTATCAACCGATAGCCGATCAATCGGGGTCGCCGGGCCGCTCAGGACGCCTGGTTGCGCAGCGGCATGTCGCGGATGATCGCCCAGGTGAGCAGGAGGCCGACGACGAGCACGCCGACGGTGCCGAGCAACGGCATCAGCGGCGAGTCGGGCAGGTCGAAGACGACCTGGCTGAGGACCCGGAGCCAGGCGAGCAGGAACGGCCCCCACGGCTCCACGCCCATCGCCGAGTGCGCGAAGGCGATCAGCAGCACGCCGACCGGGATCGACAGCAGCCCGCCGCCGCGGAAGCGGTAGAACGCCGCCCCCATGAACGCGCCCGCCGTGCTCCAGGCGAGCGCCTCGATCAGGTACTCGGTGAACACCAGCGGCACCTGGGTGGGCTCGGTGAACATGTGCGCGCGCTCGAGCACGTGCGGCCAGCCCGCCAGGCCGTACAGCACGCTCTCCAGCTGGTAGGAGATCACGAGCAGGGCGGCGAGGAACGGCGCGAACAGGATGAGGGTGAGCGCGCCCTCGACGCCGAACTGCCGCCGGGTCCGGCCGTGCGCCACGTAGAGCGGCAGATACTCGTGGATCAGGGAAACGCCGAAGAACAGCGCGTACCAGCGGGGCAGCTGGGCGGCGACCTCCCAGGCGCTCTGGGTGAGCCGGCCGGTGAGCCCGAGCCCGACCGTGATCAGGGTCACGAGCACCCAGAAGGCGGCCCACACCAGCAGCGCGAACAGGCAGTTCGCCAGCAGGATCCGGAACTTCATCGGGCGGCTCCGTCCTCCGCGGTGAGATGGATGAACAGGTCCTGCAGGTCGACCGGGCCGAGCTCCAGGCCGGACTCGGCGGCCTTCCGGCGGCGGGCGTCGTCGAGCTCGCCGTACACGGTGACCGACTTGGTGGGGCCGAGGGAGCGGCTGCCGAGCACGGTCATGCCGGCGGTGAAGGCGTCCACGGCCGCGGCGGGGCCGGTGACCGAGGTGCCCTTGGCGAGCAGCTCGTCCTTCTCCTCGTGCGCGAGCACCCGCCCCTTGTGGATGATCACGACCTCCTCGAATAGCCCGCTGACCTCGTCGATGAGGTGCGTGGACATGATGATCGTGCGCGGGTGGGCGAGGTAGTCGGCGAGCACCTGGTCGTAGAAGACCTGCCGGGCGGGGGCGTCGAGGCCGAGGTACGCCTCGTCGAACATGGTGAGCGGGGCCCGCGAGGCGAGGCCGACGATGATGCCCATCGCCGAGCGCTGCCCCTTCGACATGTTCTTGACGCTCTTCTTCAGGTCGATCTTGAACAGCTCGGCGAGCGAGCGCGCGTACTCGCCGTCCCAGTTCGGGCGCAGCGCCTCGGCGTACGACAGCGCCTCCTCGCCGGTGCCGATGTTCACGGTCTCGCCCACGTCCCGGATGAGGCTGATCCGCGAGGTGACCCGGCCGTTCTCGAACACCGGCTGCCCGTCGATCCGGACCCGCCCGGCGGTCGGCTTGCGGAACGCGGCGAGCACCGAGAGCAGGCTCGTCTTGCCCGAGCCGTTCCGGCCGAGCAGCCCGTGGATCTTGCCCTCCTCGAGGGTGAGGGTGATGCCGTCGAGGGCGGTGACGTCGCCGTAGCGCAGGACGAGGTCCTCGACTTCGATCCTCACGAGTCCTCCAACTCCTCGATACGCCGGATGATGTCGCGCAGGGGGATTCCGGCGGCCTTCGCCTCGGCGACCATCGGGTCGACGACCTCGGTAAAGAAGGTCTCCCTGCGCTTCGCCCGCAGCTTCTCCTGCGCGTCCGGGCTGACGAACATGCCGATTCCTCGCTTCTTGTACAGGACGCCTTCGTCGACCAGCTGCTGGAAGGCCTTGGCCGCCGTGGCCGGGTTGATCCGGTAGTAGGCGGCGTACTGGTTGGTCGACATGACCTTCTCGTCGCCCTTGAGCACCCCGCTCATCACATCGGCTTTGATCCGCTCCGCGATCTGCCGATAGATGGGGCTTCGGTCGTCGAGCATCGTACCTGCTTCATGGGTTCATTACTTATGTAATGAACCATAGATGTGAGGAACCTACATGGTCAACGCGTGGTATCCGCGCGGTCAATCGCGCGCCCCGGTTCGCCGCCCGCGTCGCGGCTCCCGCACCGGCGCCCGCAGCAGCCGTACGGCGAGCAGGCTCTGCCATCCCATCCCGACGGCGACGGTGAGGCGCTGGAGCAGCCCGGCGATCTCCACCAGGCCCGGCACCTGCGCGAAGCCGGGCGTGGCCGCCACCAGCCCGGTGAGGAAGGCGACGCCGGAGAGGCCGGAGTAGACCGCCCAGCCGCGTTCGCCGCGCACCGCGAACCACCGCGCGAAGGCCAGGCAGGCGGCGGCGAGGCCGAGGAAGCCGGGGATCGCCGCGGCGTCGAGGATCATGCCGCTTGAGCGTGGGCCGCACCGGCACGGCGGGGGTTCCCGGCGGGTAGCCGCTCACCGGGTCGGCGGTGAAGAGGCCCGCGACGATCAGCTGGACGGCCCACACGCCGATCAGCAGCGGGCCCCACCGCCCGCCGACCGGGCGCAGCACGCGCCGCGCGCCGATCGCGAAGGCGAGGGTGAGCACGCCGGCGAGGACGAAGTTCGCCGCCTGGATCCAGCCGAGGTCGCCGATCGCGAGCGAGCTGCCGGGGTGGCGGACGGGGTCGTAGCCCGCGCGGGTGGCGCCGAGCACGAGCAGGGTGGCGAGGAAGAGCGGGCCGGCGGCCACGCCGCAGGCGAGGAGGGCGCGAGGCTTCGGCGCGGGCCGGGGCGGGGGCGTCTCGGCGGCGCCGACGAGCGTGGAACCTGGGATATCGGCCATATCGGTCAACGTAGGTTGACACACCTCGGCTGTCAACCGACGTTGACGACGAATGGAGGCACAGCCGCAGGAGGCCCCGGGCGGCCTCGCCCCGCCGGGCGGGTCGTGCGCCGGTCTCGCGGGTGACCGGCGTCGCCCGGGTGACCCCGCTCCACCGGTGGGGTTCGTGCTCGCCCCGTGGCCGGGCCTCGCCGCCGCGGCGGGGCCGGTGCCGTTCCCCATCGGCTCTTCATCGGCGCCGTCGCGGTGCACGTCCGCGCCCGGGTGCTGCACGACGCCGCGTTCCCGCCGGCGTACCTCGGCCTCGCCGCGGGCGCGCTCGCCCACCTCGCCGGGCGGGTCGGCCGACGGAACGCACGGCGGGCCCGCCCGGCCGCGCCGGTGCGGCCGTCAGGCCGCGACGCACTCGGGCGTCGGATCGGTGAACTGGGTGCGGTAGAGCTCGGCGTACCGGCCGCCCGCGGCGAGCAGGGACTCGTGCGTGCCGCGCTCCACGATCCGGCCGTCCTCGACCACGAGGATCAGGTCGGCGGCCCGTACGGTGGACAGCCGGTGCGCGATCACGATCGCGGTGCGGCCGTCGAGCGCCTCGGCGAGCGCCTCCTGCACCGCGGCCTCCGAGGTGGAGTCGAGGTGGGCGGTGGCCTCGTCGAGGATCACCACGCGGGGCCGGGCGAGCAGCAGCCGGGCGATCGACATGCGCTGCCGTTCCCCGCCCGACAGCCGGTAGCCGCGTTCGCCGACCACGGTGTCGAGGCCGTCGGGCAGGCCGCGCACGAGGTCGTCGAGGCGGGCGCGGCGCAGCGCGTCCCACAGCTCCTCCTCGGTCGCCTCGGGCCGGGCGAACAGCAGGTTCTCCCGGATCGTGGCGTGGAACAGGTGGCCGTCCTGGGTCACCATGCCGACGGTCTCGCGGATCGAGTCGAGCCGCAGGTCGCGCACGTCGATCCCGCCGAGCCGCACCGTGCCGGCGTCCGCGTCGTAGAGCCGGGGCACGAGCTGGGCGATCGTCGACTTGCCCGCGCCCGAGGAACCGACGAGCGCGACCATCTGCCCGGGCTCGACGCGGAACGACACGTCGTGCAGCACCGGCACGCCGCCGCGGGTGTCGAGCACCGCGACCTCCTCCAGCGAGGCGAGGGACACCTTGTCCGCGGACGGGTAGGCGAAGCTCACCCCGTTGAACTCCACCGACACCGGGCCGTCCGGCACCGGCACGGCGTCCTCCCGCTCGCCGATCAGCGGCTCCAGGTCGAGCACCTCGAAGACCCGCTCGAAGCTCACCAGCGCGCTCATCACCTCGACCCGGGCCCCGGCGAGCGCGGTGAGCGGGGCGTACAGCCGGGTGAGCAGCAGCGCCAGCGCGACCACCGCGCCCGCGTCGAGCGCGCCCGCCAGCGCGAAGTGGCCGCCGAGGCCGTACACCAGGGCGAGGGCGAGCGCGGAGACGAGCGTGAGCAGGTGCACGAACACCGACCGGTTCATCGCGGTGCGCACCCCGATGTCGCGCACCCGGCGGGCCCGGAGGGCGAACTCGGCCGACTCCCGCTCCGGACGACCGAACAGCTTCACCAGCGTCGCGCCCGGCGCGGAGAACCGCTCGGTCATCTGGGTGCTCATCGCCGCGTTGTGGTCGGCGGCCTCGCGCTGCAGCCGGGCGAGCCGGGCACCCATGCGCCGGGCCGGGATCATGAACGCCGGAAGGAGCAGCAGCGCGAGCAGCGTGATCTGCCAGGAGATGCCGAGCATCACCACGAGCGTGAGCCCGAGCGTCACCAGGTTGCCGACCACCCCGGACAGCGTGTCGCTGAACGCCCGCTGGGCGCCGATCACGTCGTTGTTCAGCCGGCTCACCAGCGCGCCGGTGCGCGTCCGGGTGAAGAACGCGACCGGCATGCGCTGCACGTGGTCGAAGACCGCGCGGCGCAGGTCGAGGATGAGGTTCTCCCCGATGCTCGCCGACAGGTAGCGGGTGAGCAGGCCGAGCCCGGTCTCCACCAGCGCGATCACCGCGATCAGCACGGCGAGCCCGGCCACGGTCGCCACCGGCTCGGCGTGCACGATCGCGTCCACCACCCGCCCGGCGAGCAGCGGCGTGGCGACCCCCAGAGCCGACCCGGCCACGCTCAACGCCACGAACCACGCCAGCAGCCGGCGGTGCGGCCGGACGAACCGGGCGATACGCTGCAACGTCGCCCGGGAGAACGGGCGTCTCTCCCGCGTCGCGTGCGTGGCCGTGTACAGCTGATGCCAGGCCGCCATCTCCATGCTCATCGCGATCTCCCACAGGTCGTACGCCGCGCGAACGGGCGGCTCCGGAAAGCCCGCAGCGAGCCTAAGAACTCAACCTTGCTTGAGGTCAACGCGTTTTCCCGGGCCGCGGCGGGGGCGAGCTCGGGCCGGGGGCGGGCGAAACCCGACGCGGCGTACGCGGGCCGGCGGCCGCACCGGGTGCCGGGCCGCGCCGACCGGGTGATCTGGCCGCCGTCGCGGTGAGGCCACAGCAGGCCGTACAACTAGTCACAAAATGCATAAGAGGCACATAACAGATCTCTGTCGGGTAGCTATCGCGGTAGGAGCAGCGGAGTAGCCGAGGGAGATCACCCGATGTCCACCATCGTCATCGTCGACGCAGACAACGGGCTCGGACTGCCGATCGCCAAGGTCTTCGGCCACAAGGGGTACAACGTGGCGTTGATCGGGCGGGACGCGTCCGGGCTGGACGAACTTGCCGCCCGGCTCGGCGCGGAGCGGGTCACCGCGGCCGCGTTCCCCGCCGACGTCCTCGACCCGGCCGCCGCGCGTACCACCCTCGAGCAGGTCACCGAACGCTTCGGCGAGATCGAGGTCCTCGCGTACTCCGCGATCGCCCGGCCGTCCGCCCCGGACACCCCGGGCACGGGCGCCGCCGACGTCACGATGGAGGCGCTCCGGCCGCACCTCGACCGCTGCCTCGGCGCCGCGATCAACGTCGTCCGCCCGGTGCTCCCCCGCATGATCGAGCGGGACAACGGCACGCTGATCTTCACCACCGGGCTGTGCTCGCTGCACCCGGTGCCCGGGCTCGCCCTCGCCGGCATCGCCGCGGCGGGCCTGCGCAGCTGGGTGCACAGCCTGCACGCCGAGCTCACCGGCACCGGCGTGCACGCCGCGCACATCGCGCTCGGCACCCCGGCCCCCGGGCACGCCGCCGACGCGATCGGCGCGCTCTACTGGGACGTGCACACCAACCGCGACCAGGTCGAGCTGCTGCTCACCTAGCGCCCGCGGGCGCACCGCCGATGCCGGGTCCGCGGCCGCGCGGGCCCGGCCGTACCCGTGCGCGCCCGGCGCGCCGCATATGCCGTCGCATCCGGGGCAGTCGGTGGGTGCCTCCGGGGCACACCGGCGCCGGAGCCGACGATGAGGTGAGAGCGATGGTAGCGCTAGGCATTCTGATGATCCTGCTCGCGATCGCGGCGGCGATCGCGATCCTGGTGAACGAGCCCGCCACGGCCACGACGGTCACGGTGTTCGGCCGCACCTTCGAGGTGTCGACCACCCAGATGTTCGTGCTGGGCGTGATCACGACCGCGCTGTTCTTGATCGGCCTCGCGCTGCTGCTCGGCGGCCTGCGGCGCGCCCGGGCGCGGCGCAAGGAGCTGCGGTACGCGCGGGTGGAGAGCCGGGACCGGCTCACCCGGCTCGAGGAGGAGAACCGCGAGCTGCAGCGGCGGCTGCGGGAGTCTCCCGATGCCCCGGCCGGCCGCCACGCGGCCGCCGAGGAGCCGGTACGGCGCGGCGCGCCCGAGCCGGCCGCCAAGGAGCGGGCCGGGGCGTCCCGCGGGGCCGGGTACGCCGAGGAGGGCTACCCGGGCGACCGCGGCGAGCACCGTGGTGAGTACCGCGGCGAGCACCAGGTAGAGCACCGTGGCGAGTACCGCGGCGAGCCCGCGGCCGGAACCCGGGCCGAGCGCGGCGCCGAGACCGGCGGGACGGCGCGGCGGACCGCGCCGGACGAGCCGGCGGAGCAGCCGGTGCAGCACCGCGGGTTCATCGACCGCCTGGTCTCGATCGGCCGCCACCACCGCTAGGCTGGCCGATCCGCGCGGCGGGCGCCCGCTACGGCCGGGCGCCCACGCCCGGGCGCACGCCCGGCCGCTTGACCGCCTCGAGCGGCGGGGTGGCGCCGCCGGAACCCCGGGTCGCGCCCTCGATCAGCTCCTGCAGCGCCTCGATGCCGCTGCGCCGCGGGGTCCAGCCGAGCTCGGTACGGGCCCGGGTGGTGTCGAGCAGCGGCAGGTGCAGCGCCATGTCGAGCATGTGGTGCGACGCGGGCACGAGGCGGGCGCCCCACGCGGCGGCGAGCACGCCCCGGGCGACCGGGCGCGGCACCGTCACCGGCCGCGCGCCGAGCAGCCGGGCGAGATCGCCCGGCCGGATCACCGGGTCGGCGGCGAGGTTGAACGCCCCGGCCACGTCGCGGGTGACGGCGAGCCGGTAGGCCTCCCCGGCGTCGTCGGAGTGCAGCGCCTGGAACCGCAGGCCCGGGATGTCGGGCACGATCGGGACCTTGCCGGGCCGTACCAGGCGGCGCGGCACCAGCGGGCCGCCGAACAGCCGCATCTGCTCGGCCGCGGACTCCCGCTTGAACATGAAGCCGGGGCGCATGCGCACCACGCGCACCCCGCCGTGGTCCCGCTCGAAGATGTCGAGCAGGCGCTCCACGTAGGCCTTCTCCACCGCGTACGAGGCGGTCGGCCAGCCGTGGGTGGGCCAGTCCTCGGTCACCGGGCGGTCGTCCTCCGGCCGGGGCGAGTAGGCGCCCACCGACGAGGCGTACACCAGCGCCGGCACCTTCGCCCGGGCGACCGCGTCGAGCACCCGCGAGGTGCCGATGACGTTCGTCCGCCAGGTGATGCGCGGGTTGTGGGTGGGCTGGAACAGCCAGGCGAGGTGGACGACCGCGTCCGCGCCGGAGAAGAGCGGGGCGAGGTCGCTCGTGGCCACGTCCGCGGTGGCCCACTCGGTCTTGTCCGGATGCCAGTCGGGCCGGCGGCGGGCGACGCCGAGGATCGACGTCACCGCCGGGTCGGCGGCGAGCGCGGTGATCACGCTCGTGCCGATGTTGCCCGTGCCTCCAACGACGACTACACGCATACGCGCACGCTGCCCATGGCCTGTGCGCTCCAAACTCGCCGCGGCGCCGGTCAGCGGCCCGCCTCGCCCCGCCGCGCCGGGGCCGGGGAGAGGTAGGCGGTGCCGCCGTCGCGCCGGGCCTCGAACGCCGCGCGCAGCCGGTGCACGAGGTAGGGCGGCATCATCCGGTCGGCCTCCTCCGGGGTGAAGAACCCGAAGCCGTCGAGCTCCTCCTCCTGCAGCACGATGCTCCCGGCGTCGTGCACCACCCCGCAGTCGAACAGGAAGTGCACGAGCGGGTACGGCCGGCGCGGCAGCACCGGGACCCAGTGCACGACGAGCAGGCGCCCGATCGGCGGGGTGATGCCGAGCTCCTCCCGGATCTCGCGGGCGCAGGCCTGTTCCGGGGTCTCCCCCGCGTCGACGTGACCGCCGGGCCAGCCCCAGTGGTCGACGTAGTTCGGTTTCACCAGCAGCACGCGATCGGACGGGTCGGTGAGAAACGCGCCGGTGCCCGCGAGGACCTTGTCGAGCCCCGCATAGTACGCGTCCGTATCCGAAAAGCGGCCGTGCCGCGCATCATTCCCCCGTGGATCAACCGCCATAGGGCAGACGCTAACCCACGGCGAACGCCCGGTGCGGCGATGTCCGGATGCGGCACGGCTGAGACACCGCGGTGAACACGCCCTCGACCGGCACCGCGCCGGCGGCGGCCGCGGGTACGCCCGAAAGCGGATTCCCCCTGCCGGTCGGCCGATACGTGCCCGCGAATCCGCCGACCCGGGAAGGACGCGCCGAACGGCATTTCCGGTCGGCTTTCCGCGGCATTCCGCATTTGCCGAAACGGCGAAACGCGGCGGCGGGCGGAATGCGGCACCCGCCCCGCCGGAGCGAAGGTGCCGCAGGGGCGACCGCCCGCGCCGGGCGGCGCCCGGACGCTCCGGCCGGACCGCGCCCGGGGGCGGTCCGGGCCACGCCGTACCCGGCGGGAAGATGGGGGTGTGCTCCAGGACGTGATCGACCACCTCGCCTGCCCGGTCTGCCGCTTTGGGCTCGCCCTCGCCGAGCGGACCGTGCGCTGCCCGAACGGGCACTCCTTCGACGTGGCCCGGCAGGGGTACGTGAGCCTGCTGTCCGGACCGGGCGCCGCGGGCACGGCCGACACACCGGAGATGGTCGCCGCCCGGGAGCGGTTCCTCGCCGCCGGGCACTACGCCCCGCTCGCCGACCGCGTCGCCCGCCTCGCCGCCGAGCTCACCGGGGACGCGCGCGGGCTCGTCGTCGACGCCGGGGCGGGCACCGGGTACCTGCTCGCCCGGGTGCTCGACGCGGCGGGGCCGGCGGCCACGGGGCTCGCGCTCGACATCTCCAAGCACGCGATCAAGCGGGCGGCCCGGGCGCACCCCCGGATCGGCGCGGTGGTCGCCGACGTGTGGCGGCCGCTGCCGGTGCGGGACGGCCGCGCCGCGCTGGTGACGAACGCGTTCGCGCCGCGGAACGGGCCGGAGTTCGCCCGCGTCCTCGCGCCCGGCGGCGCGCTGGTCGTCGTCACCCCCGGTCCCGGTCACCTCGGCGGGCTCGTCGAGGCGCTCGGGCTGCTCTCGGTCGACCAGGAAAAGGACCGAAGGCTCGCCGCATCACTTTCCCGGCATTTCACTCGGATTTCGGAGACGGCGGAGGAGATCACGCTCACCCTCGACCACGCCGCGGTCGAGGCGGTGGTGCGCATGGGGCCGAGCGCCCACCACATCGACCCCGCCACGCTCCGGCGCCGGATCGCCGATCTCCCGGAGCCGTACGTCGCGCCCGGGTCGTTCCGGATCACGGTTTGGCGACCGGCCCGGTGAATTCCGGGCCGCACCCTTTCCGGAAATCGGACACGACCCATCGGATACCCCCATCGGATACGGCCTATCCGATACGGCACAGTGTCCGGAACCCCGATATGGCGGGAAATCCCGTTGATTTGCCGAACGGCATCTCCTCCGGACGGGATACTTGGCGATGGTCCGGCGTGTCGAGGAGGGGTGCGGGCGCTGATGAAGGCCGAGGAACGCTGGCAGGCCAGGTTCCGGGCACCGCGCATGACCCTGCCCCGGTGGGCGCGGCAGGCCCCGAGCCGGGCGGTCTACCGCTGCAACACCTCCGGCACCTGGGAGATCTACGCCTGGGACCGGATGATGGGCACCACCCGGCAGATCACCGACCGGCCCGCGGGCACCGCCCACGGCGTCCTCGACCCCACCGGCGAGTGGATCTGGTGGTTCGCCGACAACGACGGCGACGAGTACGGCGTGTGGATGCGCCGGCCGTGGGCGGGCGGCCCCGACGAGGTCGCGCACCCGGGCGTCCCGCCCGGCCACCCGGCCGGCATCGCGCTCTCCGCGGCGGGCACGGCGGCGATCGGCCGCAGCTCCCGCGAGGACGGCTTCCAGGTGCTGCTCGTCCGCCCCGGCACGGACGAGCCGCCGGTCGAGCTGTACCGGCACACCGAGGCGATGCACGTCGCCGACATCTCCCTCGACGGCTCGCTCATCGCGATCAACCACAGCGAGGGCCGCGACGCCCGGCACCCGTCGCTGCGGGTGCTCAGCAGCACCGGCCGCCACATCGCCGAGCTGTGCGACGGGCCCGGCAGGGGCGTCACCGGGCTGCGGTTCGCCCCGGTGCCCGGCGACCGGCGGCTGCTCTGCCTGCACGAGCGGCGCGGCCGCCGCGAGCCGATGGTGTGGGACCCGGTCACCGACGAGCAGCGGGAGCTGTGGCTGCGCACCCCCGGCGACTTCACCGCCGACTGGTTCCCCGACGGGCGCGCCCTGCTCATCATCGGCAACCACCGCGGCCGCACCGAGCTGTTCCGCTACGACCTCACCGGCGGCGTCCTGACGCCGATCCCCACCCCGCACGGCGTGGTCGAGGAGGCCGCCGCCCGGCTCGACGGCACGGTCGAGTACCTCTGGTCGAGCGCCGCCCACCCGCCGCTCATCCGCTCCAGCCTCGACCAGGTCGTGATCAACCCGGCCGGGCCCACCGCGCCGCCGTCGGTGCCGGCCGAGGACATCGACGTGGACGGGCCGGGCGGCCCGGCGCACGCCTTCGTGTCCCGGCCGGCCACCGGGCAGCCGCCGTACCCCACCGTGTTCCTGCTCCACTGCGGCCCCGACCTGCAGGACGTCGACGCCTTCTCCCCCGAGGTGGCCGCCTGGGTGGATCACGGGTTCGCGGTGATCCGGGTCAACCACCGCGGCTCCACCGGGTACGGCACGGCCTGGCGCGACGCCCTGCACGGGGAGGTCGGCCACATCGAGCTCGCCGACGTGACCGCGGTGCGCGAGTGGGCGGTGGCGCACCGGCTCGCCGACCCCGGCCGGCTGCTGCTCGCCGGGACCTGGTGGGGCGGCTTCCTCACCCTGCTCGGCCTCGGCGTCCAGCCGGAGGTGTGGGCGGCCGGGATCGCGGCGATGCCGATCGCCGACCACGCGGCCGCGTACGCGCAGGAGGCCGAGGGGCTGCGGGCCTACCACCGGGCGCTGCTCGGCGGCTCCCCCGACGAGGTGCCGGAGCGCTACCGGGCCTGCTCGCCGATCACGTACGTGGACGCGGTGCGGGCCCCGCTGCTCGTGCTCGCCGGGGAGAACGACCCGCGCTGCCCGGTCGGCCAGATCGACGCCTACGTCGCGGCGCTCGAGGCCCGGTCGCACCCGGTCGAGGTGTACCGCTACGACGCGGGGCACCGCACGCTCGTGGTGGAGGAGCGCATCCGGCAGATGACGGCGCGGCTCGCGTTCGCCCGCCGGCGCCTGGGCCGCTGACCGCCACGCGGGCTAGGCGGCCTTCTCCTCGGGGTGCTCGGGGGCGCGCAGCACGAGGATCGCCAGGTCGTCCATGCTCGGCTCGGGGGCGAAGTCCTGCACGGCCCGGCGGATGCGCTCGGCGACCGCGCGGGCGGACAGGCCGGTGCACTCGGCGAGCAGCCGCCCCAGCCCGCCGTCGTCGTCGAGCAGCCGGTCGCCGCTGCGCCGCTCGGTCACCCCGTCGGTGACCCCGAGCAGCACCTCGCCGGGCGCGAGCCGTACCTGCTCGGCCTCGAAGGCGGCGTCCTCGAACACGCCGAGCAGCGACTGCGGGGAGGCGACCACGTCGACCTCGCCGCCGGGCCGCAGCCGCAGCGCCTCCGGATGCCCGGCCGACACCACGCGCAGGTCGAGCCCGTCCGGGCCGACGGTGATCTCGCCGTGCAGCAGGGTGAGGAACCGGGCCCGCTCGCCCTCCTCGAGGATCGCCTGGTTGAGGCGGCCGACCACGGCGGCCACGCCGTACCCCTCGCGGGCGAGCAGCCGCAGCGTGTGCCGGGCGAGGCCGGTCACCGCGGCGGCCTCCGGGCCGGTGCCGCACACGTCGCCGATCGCGAACCGCCAGGTGTTCTCCCCGGGGCCGGGGAACAGGTCGTAGAAGTCGCCGCCGACCGCGTTGTTCTCCCCCGCGGGCTCGTAGATCACGTGGTAGTCGAGCCCCGGCACCTCGGGCAGGTCCGGCGGCAGCAGGCTGCGCTGCAGCGCCCGGTTCGCCACCGCCTGCTGGTGGTAGAGGCGCGCGTTGTCCACCGCGAGCGCGGCCCGCCGGGCGATGTCCTCGGCGAGCAGCATGAGGTCCTCGGGGAAGCGGTCGCGGCGGCCGAGGCACATCACGCCGAGGTTGCGGCCGCGGGCGAACAGCGGCAGGGCGAGCGCCTGCCAGTCCACCAGCGGCAGCACCGACGCGGCCGGGCCGTCGCCGACCGGGACCTCCACCTCGGCGAGGCTCGCCCGCAGCACGTCGAGCTCGCCCTCGTCGGCGTGCCACAGGTAGGCGAGGCGCAGCGGGCCGCCCTCCTGGTCCGGCGTGTACACCGCGCACCAGGTGGCGATCCGGGGCACCACGATCTGGGCGATGATCGCGGGCACCATGTCCGGGTCGAGGGTGCCGGCGAGCAGGTCGCTCGCGTCGGCGAGGAAGCCGAGCCAGTCCGGGCTGCGGGAGTACCCGGCCTCGTCCTCCTCCTCGGGGTGGGCGGCCCCGCCCGGCAGCTCGATGCGGGTCCAGTGGGTGCGCCGCGCCCCGTCGGACCGCACGCCCCACTCGCGCACCCCGGGGACCGGCTCCCGCCACGGCCCGTCCGGCGCGCCGCCGCCGGCGACCTCCTGGGCCACCTCGGCGCGCACCGTGCCGCCCTCGTGGATCCACTTCACCTGGAACGGCCCGTCCGCCACCTGCGCGACCAGCCCGGCGATCACGCGCTCGGCGTCGCCGGAAATGGACATGGCGGCCCACGCGGTCATCACCTCGCGGGTGAACCGCGTCGCGGCGGGAACGGCGTCCTCACCCGGAGGGAACGACGCGGCGAGGACGGCCTGGGTCGTAACGGTCACTGATTCGTGCTTACCACACTTTGTGGTCGTTCGCTGTCAACCAACCGGCGACCGCACGGCACTCATCGTGACAGACTGGCAGTTGGCCAGCAGTGCCGCCCGGATGGGTACCGTGAGGGTAAAGGGAGGCCCCCGATGACGGCTGTCACGGCCGAAGGCGAACGGACCGAGCGGGTCTACACCGAGGCCGAGCTGCGCCCGCTGCTGGACACGCTCATGGCCTGGCGTGACGGCGACTTCCGGCGCCGGGTGCCGTCCGCGCCGCCCGGAGTCCTCAGCGAGATCCGGCTGCTGCTCAACGAGGTCGCCGACCGCCGGGAACACCTCGCCCGGGAGCTTAAACGGGTCCGCAACGAGGTGGTGAAGGAGGGCCGGTTCAGCGCGCGGCTCACCCCCAGCCCGGGCGGCGGGGCCTGGTCGGAGAGCGTCGAGGCGGTGAACGCGCTCATCGACGGCCTGGTGAGCCCGATGACCGCCGCCGCGGACGTGATCGACGCGGTGGCCAAGGGCGACCTGTCGCGGCGCATCGACGTCGACCGGCGGTCCCGCGGCGAGGTACGGCGGCTCGCCAAGACCGTGAACGGCATGGTCGACCAGCTCGCCCTGTTCACCACCGAGGTGACCCGGGTGGCGCGCGAGGTCGGCTCGGAGGGGCAGCTCGGCGGCCGGGCGAACGTGCGCGGCCTGTCCGGGAGCTGGCGCGACCTCACCGAGGCGGTGAACACGATGTCGAGCCGGGTCTCGGCCCAGGTCCGGGACATCGCGCTCGTCACCACCGCGGTGGCCAAGGGCGACCTGTCGCGCAAGGTGCAGGTCGACGCGGTCGGCGAGATGTTCGAGCTGAAGAACACCGTCAACCAGATGGTGGACACGCTCTCCCAGTTCGCCGAGGAGGTCACCCGGGTGGCCCGGGAGGTCGGCACCGAGGGGCGGCTCGGCGGCCAGGCCCGCATCCGCGGGGTCTCCGGGGTGTGGAAGGACCTCACCGAGAGCGTCAACGTGATGGCCGGCAACCTCACCACCCAGGTGCGGGCGATCGCGGAGGTGGCGACCGCGGTGGCGCAGGGCGACCTGTCGAAGAAGATCACCGCGGAGGCGCAGGGCGAGGTGCTCGAGCTGAAGGAGACCCTCAACACGATGGTCGACCGGCTCTCGCTCTTCGCCGACGAGGTGACCCGGGTCGCCCGCGAGGTGGGCACCGAGGGGCGGCTCGGCGGCCGGGCCGAGGTGAAGGGCGTGTCGGGGGTCTGGAAGGACCTCACCGACAACGTCAACTCGATGGCCACCAACCTGACGTACCAGGTGCGGAACATCGCCCAGGTGACGAAGGCGGTGGCGAGCGGCGACCTCACGAAGAAGATCGACGTCGACGCCCAGGGTGAGGTGCTCGAGCTGAAGAGCACCATGAACACGATGGTCGACCAGCTCGCCAGCTTCGCCTCGGAGGTGTCCCGGGTCGCCCGGGAGGTCGGCACCGAGGGCCGGCTCGGCGGCCAGGCCCAGGTGCACGGCGTGAGCGGCGTGTGGAAGGACCTCACCGACAACGTCAACTACATGGCGAACAACCTCACCGCCCAGGTGAGGCAGATCTCCGCCGTCGCCCACGCGGTGGTGCAGGGCAACCTGTCGAAGAAGATCACCGTCGACGCGCAGGGCGAGATCCTCCAGCTCAAGGACACCGTCAACACGATGGTGGACCAGCTGTCGATGTTCGCCGACGAGGTGACCCGGGTCGCCCGCGAGGTCGGCACCGAGGGCCGGCTCGGCGGCCAGGCGCGGGTGACCGGCGTGTCCGGCATCTGGAAGGACCTCACCGACGCGGTGAACTCGATGGCCACCAACCTCACCTACCAGGTGCGGAACATCGGCGAGGTGACCACCGCGGTCGCGAACGGCGACCTCACCAAGAAGATCGACGTCGACGCCCAGGGCGAGATGCTCGTGGTGAAGACGACGATCAACCGGATGGTCGACCAGCTGCAGATGTTCGCCGACGAGGTGACCCGGGTCGCCCGCGAGGTGGGCTCGGAGGGCAAGCTCGGCGGCCAGGCCCGGGTCGAGGGAGTCGAGGGCACCTGGAAGCGGCTCACCGAGAGCGTGAACGAGCTCGCCCGCAACCTCACCACCCAGGTGCGCGCGATCGCCGCGGTGACCAGCGCGGTCGCCCGCGGCGACCTCACCCAGTCGATCACCGTGGACGCGCCGGGCGAGCTCGCCGAGCTCAAGCTCAACATCAACACGATGGTCGCGAACCTGCGCGAGACCACCCGGGCGAACCAGGAGCAGGACTGGCTCAAGACCAACCTCGCCCGCATCTCCCGGCTCATGCAGGGCCATCGCGACCTCGTCGAGGTGAGCCGCCTGATCATGAGCGAGCTCACCCCGCTCGTCTCGGCGAGCTACGGCGCCTGCTACCTCATCCACCCCGAGGACCCCGACCACCTCAAGCTCATCGCCGGGTACGGCGTGCAGCCGGGCACCCCCGGGGTGCGGGAGCGGTTCGCGATCGGCGAGGGCGTGGTCGGCCAGGCGGCGCTCGAGGGCAAGCAGATCCTGCTGGAGAACGTGCCCGCCGACCGCCTCACCATCCGCACCGGGCTGAGCGAGGCCGGGCCCGCGCAGATCGTGGTGCTGCCGATCCAGTTCGAGAACCGGGTGCTCGGCGTGCTCGAGCTCGCCACCCTGGAGAGGTTCAGCGAGATCCAGCTCGACTTCCTCACCCAGCTCGGCGAGACGATCGGCGTCACGATCAACACGATCATCGCGAACTCGCGCACCGAGGAGCTGCTCAAGGAGTCGCAGCGGCTCGCCACCGAGCTGCAGGAGCGCTCCGACGAGCTGCAGCGCCAGCAGGAGGAGCTGCGGCGGTCGAACGCCGAGCTGGAGATCAAGGCCGCGCAGCTCGCCAAGCAGAACCGGGCGATCGAGATTCAGAACTTCCAGATCGAGCAGGCCCGGCGCACCCTGGAGGAGCGGGCCGAGCAGCTCGCGGTCTCCTCGCGGTACAAGTCCGAGTTCCTCGCGAACATGTCGCACGAGCTGCGCACCCCGCTCAACAGCCTGCTCGTGCTCGCCAAGCTGCTCAGCGAGAACCCGGAGGGCAACCTCACCCCGCAGCAGGTGGAGTTCGCCAAGACCATCCACGGCGCGGGCTCGGCGCTGCTCCAGCTGATCAACGACATCCTCGACGTCTCGAAGGTCGAGGCCGGGCGGATGGACATCCACCCGCAGCAGCTCGAGCTGGCGAAGCTCGTCGAGTACGTGGACGCCACGTTCGCCCCGCTCGCCCAGGACAAGGGCCTGGACTTCAGCGTCGAGGTCGACGACGACGTGCCGCGCGAGCTGTACACCGACGAGCAGCGGCTGCAGCAGGTGCTGCGCAACCTGCTGTCGAACGCGGTGAAGTTCACCCCCTCGGGCTCGGTACGGTTGCGCATCGGCCGCGCCCCGGCGGACGGCCCGTTCGTCTACGAGTCGCTGCGCCGCGCCGAGGACGTGCTCGCGTTCGCCGTGATCGACACCGGCATCGGCATCGCCGCCGACAAGCTCGACGTGATCTTCGAGGCGTTCCGGCAGGCGGACGGCACCACGAGCCGCAAGTACGGCGGCACCGGGCTCGGCCTGTCCATCTGCCGGGAGATCGCCCGGCTGCTCGGCGGCGAGATCCACGTGGAGAGCGAGCCCGGCGCGGGCAGCACGTTCACCCTCTACATGCCGGCCCGGTACAGCGGCCCGCTCACCGCCGAGGACGGCGGGGCCGCCACGGTCGCGGCGCGGGGGGCGGTGCGGGACCGCACGCGCGAGGTGAAGCCGGCCGGCGCCGAGGCCGCGCCGCCGGAGATCCCGCTGCCCGCGGACCTGCCGGTGCCGCGCGAGGCCGAGGACCTGCCCGACGGCCGCGACTGGAGCGGGGAGGATCCGCTCAACGGGGCGAAGATCCTCATCGTGGACGACGACATCCGGAACGTGTTCGCGCTCACCAGCGTGCTCGAGCGGCACGGCGCCACCGTCGTCTACGCCGAGAACGGGCGGGAGGGCATCGAGCAGCTCAACCGCCACGACGACGTGGCCCTGGTGCTGATGGACATCATGATGCCGGAGATGGACGGGTGGGCGACCACCTCGGCCATCCGCCGCATGCCGCAGTACGCCGACCTCCCCATCATCGCCCTCACCGCGAAGGTGATGCGCGGCGACCGGGAGAAGAGCATCGCGTCCGGGGCCTCCGACTACGTGCCCAAGCCCGTCGACGTCGACCGTCTCCTCGAACGGCTCCGCGGCTGGCTGCTGCGGAGGCGGGGCGAGGGATCGTCCGGCTCCCTGGAAGGTTCGTGACCGATGCCCGACCGCGCCAAGATCCTGCTCGTCGACGACCGTGAGGAGAACCTGATCGCGCTGGAGGCGATCCTCAGCTCGCTCGACATCATCCCGGTGCGGGCGAGATCCGGCGAGGAGGCGCTCAAGGCGCTGCTCAACACCGACTTCGCGCTGATCCTGCTCGATGTGCGCATGCCGGGCATGGACGGCTTCGAGACCGCGGCGCACATCAAGCGGCGGGAGCGCACCCGCAACATCCCGATCATCTTCCTCACCGTGGTGGACAGCGCCCCCGACTTCGCCTTCCGCGGGTACGCCGCGGGCGCGGTCGACTACCTCACCAAGCCGTTCGACCCGTGGGTGCTGCGCGCCAAGGTGTCGGTCTTCGTCGAGCTGTACTACATGAACCGGCGGCTCGCCGAGCAGGCCGCGCTGCTGCGGGAGCGGCTCACCGGCGAGCTGCCCGCCGAGGCCCGCGACCAGGGCGCGGTGCTCGGCGAGCTGTCCCGCAGGCTGTCCTCGGTGGAGGAGGAGCTGGCCCGGGTGCGCGAGGTCGCCGGCCCGAGCCCGGACCCGGCCCTCGCCACCGCGCTCAACGACCTGAGCAAGCGGGTCGGCGACCTGCGCGCCGGTTTCGACGCGTTCAGCGGCTGACCCGCCCGGCCCAGGTACGGCGGGCGGCCGGCCCGTCACCCGGTCCGGCGTGCGGCGCGGGCACCGGGTGGGTGCCGCGGCGCGGGCCGTGCGGGGACGCGCGGGCGCGGGGCGCGTTCCCGGCGCCCGGGGCGACGGCTAGCGGCGGGCGCGTTCCAGCGCGTCCCAGAAGCCGCGGCGCAGCGACTGCCGGACCTCGTCGTGGAGGAGGAAGTCGATCGGCAGCGACGACCCCTGCAGCAGCCGGGCCTCCAGATCCGAGGGCATGCGCGGCTTACGGGCGAGCACGGCCTCCAGCCACAGGGCGGGGGCGTCCTTCGCGACCGACTCGCCGAAGTCGTGCCCCTCCTTGTGCGCCGCCTGCACCGCCTCGGCGAGCGTGGTGATCCCGCCCTGCTGCCCGGAGCCGGTCGCGGGGGCCGGGGCGCCGTGCGGCGAGGTGTTCGTCCCGTGGATCGGCGTCGGCTGCGGGGCGGCGTGGGCGCCGGTGTAGCCGCCCGAGGTCGCGGCGTGCGACCCGGACGCGGCCGAGGCCGCGTGCGCGCCGCCCCCCGACGGCGTGAGCGGATCGTACGAGCGCGACGGGGTGACCGTGGCCGAGGTGGGCACCGGCGCGGGCAGCGCGGGGATCGGGGTCGAGGTGGTGGCCGACGGGGCCGCGTGCGCGCCGCCGTACCCGGAGTAGGAGCCGGACCCGGCGGGCACCGTGGTCGAGGTGCTCGGCGGGGTCGGCGGCAGGGCGCCACCGGTCGTGGTGGTCCCGCCGGTGGATGCGCCGGTCGAGGGCGCGCTCGGCTGCCCCTGCTGCGGAATGCCCGTGGCCGGTGTCGTCGTCGCGGCGGTTCCACCCGCGTGGGCGCCGCCCGGCTGGGCGCCGCTGGACGGCGTGCCGCTCGGCTGGGCGCCGGACGACGCCGCGGAACCGGATGCGGGCTCCGCGGACGACGACCCGCCAGACGGCGAGCCGGACGCGTCCGAGGCTGAGCCGCCCGATTCGCCGGTCGCCGGGGACGCGGACGCGTCGGCGCCGGCCTGGCCGGACTGGGCGGCGTCGCCGCCCGCCTGCTGGCCGGTGCTCGCGTGGCCACCGGAGGGGATGGCCTGCATCGCTCCAGTGGCCGGGAGGCCGCCGGAGGCGGTGCCCGCGTGCGCCACGCGGCTCGACGGGAGGCCGCCCATCGTGGGGAGGCTCCCCACCGAGGGCAGGTTCAGCCCGGGAATGGCGCTCCCGGAGCCCGCGTCGCCGCCGGTGGTACGGGCCGCCGCGGCGCCGTTGCTCAGGTAGCCGCCGGAGCCCTGGCCGGACGCGGCGTGGCCGCCGGTGCCGGAGTCGGCGGAGGAGTCCTGGCCGCCGAGCGCACGGATGGCCGCGGTGGAGGTACCGCCGGGGACGGCGTGGCCGCCGTAGGCGCCGTTCTGGCCCGCGGCGTGGGCGCCGCCGGTCCCGGCGCCGGTCGACCCGGCACCGGTCGACACCGCACTGGCCGGCTCGGAACCGGTCGACGCAGAACCGGTCGACGCAGAACCAGTCGACACGGAACCGGTCGACACTGCACCGGTCGACCCCGCACCCGCCAGGGAGCCCGTCGACCCGGCGCCGCTCGACGGGGTGCCGTTCGCCGCGGACGAGCCGGAGCCGGTGCCGCCGCCGAGCGCGTGCGTCCCGCCGCCCTGCTGCGCGTCCCCGCCGCCGAGCGCGTACCGGTCGGCGGTCACCGAGCCGCTGGACAGGGTGCCGGTGGCGGTGCCGGGAAGGGCGTGCTGGCCGGCCTGGGTGTTGCCGAGCGCACGCCGCGGGTCGTCGGCGCCGGCCACCAGGTTCACGAACGGGCGCAGGTGGGCGCTGGAGACCTCGATGAGGTCGTCGCACTCCTGGCGCAGCGCGCGGGAGGCGGACTCGGCGCCGTCGAGGGCGCCGCCCACGACGTTCACCACGCTCACCCGGATGCCGAGGTCCTGGGCGTCGCAGACCACCTGGGTGAGGTCCTCGTCCCCGCTCACCACGACCGCGTCGCAGATCGCGGAGTTGCGGGCGAGGGTCATCAGGTCCCGGTGGACCTGCGCGTCCACGCCCTCGCGGCGGCCGGGGCGCTTGCGGGAGAGGCGAAGCTTGAGCCCCGGGATCTCGGCGAGCGCCTCATGCTCGGGGGTGCGCCGGCCCTCGACCGTCGCCTCGTACCAGTAGCAGCGCAGGATCGGCAGCCCGGTGCGCTCCCGCGCGAAGTTGCTGAGCAGCTGCAGCAGGCCGGTGTAGTCCCAGGTGACCGCTTCTCGATGCCGGGTACCGTGGACGGCCATCGCGCCATCTGCCAGCAGATAGCCAGCATCCACGAACAGCGCGCAGCGATCCACGCGACACCGCCCTCCCCTCGTGGCCTGGCTTCCCCAGGGTAATCAAGGACATGATCGTGCGAGGGTGAATCCGGCGATTCAGCCCTCTCGCTCGCGAGCGTCACGCAGACCGTACCAGTGTGTCCCGGTTTCTCCCTGCTATGGGGAGGCCGGTGGCGATGTGCCGACCACCGGCGCCACGCCCGCGCCGCCGCCGGGTCGATGCGGGAAAGGATGCGCGGCCTTCCCCGCCCTCCGGAACCTACCGTTCCGCCATACCGACATACCGGGAGATCACCCGAAATACTCAGTTAGTCACCTGATTCAGCTATCCGCCTGACACGCCGTTCTCCGCCCACCGCCCATGGTGCGCCATCCCCGCCCCGGGATCCGCCCTCGGCCGGTACGGCGCCGCGGCCCGGCTTACCGGTGCGGACGCGGCTGCGTCTAGCCTTGGGCACCATGAGCGATCGGGACAGGCTGCTGGCGGAGATCAAGAGCAAGGGCGTGGTGCACGGCAGGGTCGTGCTCAGCTCCGGCCAGGAGGCCGACTACTACATCGACCTGCGCCGCATCACGCTCGACGGTACGGCGGCGCCGCTCGTCGGCCGGGTGATGCTCGACCTCACCGCGGATCTCGAGTACGAGGCGGTGGGCGGCCTGACCCTCGGGGCCGACCCGGTCGCCACGGCGATGCTGCACGCCGCCGCGGCCCGCGGGCGGTCGCTCGACGCGTTCGTGGTGCGCAAGGCGGGCAAGACGCACGGGCTGCAGCGCCGCATCGAGGGGCCGGACGTGGCCGGGCGGCGGGTGCTCGCGGTCGAGGACACCTCCACCACCGGGACCTCGGTGCTCACCGCGGTCGAGGCGCTGCGCGAGGCCGGGGCCGAGGTGGTCGGGGTGGCGACGATCGTGGACCGGGGCGCGGGCCCGCGCATCCGCGAGACCGGCCTGCCGTACCGCACCGCGTTCACGCTCACCGACCTCGGCCTGGCGTGACCGATCGCCCCGCCGCTCATCGCGGCCGGACGGCCGCGCGCCCGCGGGCGCGACGCCGGCCCACGGGCCCGGCGCGGGCGTGGGGTGCCCCCGGGGAAAAAGGTCTGACCCCTCCCCGGGCCGCCCGCCGTCGACCGCGACGCGCACGCCGTCCGCGACGTGGCGCACACCTCGATGCGCGGCTCGCAGGGGGCGGCGGTCTCGCCCTCGCGCGGCTCGGCGTCGAGGAGCACGTCGCCCCGGGGGACGCGGAGGAGGATCAGGCGGGCCGCTCTCCGGGTACTCGGTGACCACGGTGGGCACCGCGTTCGGCCGGCCCGGCGTCCGCGTCCGGCCGGACGGCCTCGCGCCCTGCGGGCGTCTGCGCGCCCGGGGTGGTGGACGGCTCGCCGTGCGCCCGGCGTCCCGGTCGCCGGAGTCGAGCGCGGCGGTCACCCCGGCGCCGACGGCGGCGATCCCGCGCGGGGCGCAGACTACCGCGCCCGCGACGAGTGTCCGGGCGACGCCGGTAGGGTCCGCCCTCTGTTGTCCCGCATGTTGAGACGCGCCGTTGCGCGAGAAATAGGCGGATTAATAGGTGAATTCGATTGATCGCCGCCTAAGTGTGGGTTGTCGCCCGCCCAGGGTGACGAAGACCACACTTTCCGGCGAATTCCACGAGAAATCGCAAGGGCACCCGGCGTGAACGGGCTCCCCCATACCCGACGCCCCAGGGCCACCGGAACCGGCGATTCCGGAATGCCGGTTCCGGAGTGATTTGCACCGGCCGGGAAACGCAGCGTACGGCGATCGCCGCCCGCGCCATCGGGCGCCCCGCCGCCGGTGCCCGCGTCACCGTTCCCTCGTCGCCGTGCCCTCGTGCCCGCGTTCCGCGACCGCGGGAGCACGGAGACCATGGGCCGGTATGGGCGGGGTCAGCGGTCGTGCCCGAGGTCCTGCGAGGGCCGCCACGCCTGCCAGTCCGGCTCGGCGGGCCGCTGCCGGCCGGGCGCGCCACCGGCGTACGGGCCGCCGCCGTACGCGGAGTCCTGCTGCGGGGCGCCGTTTCGGTAGCCGTCCGCGGGGTAGTCGGGTCGCGCGCCGTTCGGGTGCCCCGAACCGCCCGAATAGGCGCCGCCGCCGAACGGGTCGCCCTGGTGACCGCCACCGCGGTGCACGCCGCCCGGCTGCCATCCGTCCGTGCGCCGGCCGTCCGGCTGCGGACCGCCCGCGTACGGATCGCCCTGGGGGGCACCGCTCCCGTACGTCCCCCCCGGCCGGGCGTCGCCCGCGCGCGGGTCGCCCGGCTGCGCGCCGCCGTACGGCCCGCCGAGGGTGAACACCTCGGTCGGCTGCGACGGGTCCGCCGCGGGGGGCGGCGCGGCGGAGCGCTGCCCGCGGATCTGCGCGTTGATGGCCTGCTGGAACGCGTCGAACGGGTCCGGCTGCCCCGTGGGCGCGCCGAAGCCGCCGGAGCCGAACGGGTCCGGCGTGGTGGCCGTTGCGGCCGGACCGCCGGGGGCGGAGGCGGCGGTCGCCGTGCCGCTCGCGGCGGCGGGGGCGGCCGCGCCCTCGGCCTGGGCGGCGCCGGACTTCCGGTTCTTGATCACCTCGCGGACGATGGGAACGAAGGACAGGACCACGATGACGAAGACACCCGGCAGGATGTACCGGTCGATGTTCTCGACCGAGCTGCCGACGAAGTAGCCGAAGAGCAGCAGCGCGTCGATCCAGACCACGCCGCCGATCACGTTCCACAGGAAGAACCGGCGGGCCTCCATGCCGAGCACACCCGCCACCGGGTTGAGGAACGTCCGGACGATCGGCACGAACCTGGCGAGCACCACCGCCTTGGCCGGGCCGAACTTCTCAAAGTAGTACTCGGCCTTGCGCACGTGCTCCTGCTTGAACAGCCGCGAGTCCGGTCGGTCGAAGAGCTTCCGGCCGACTTTGGCACCCAGATAGTGACCCAGTTGCGCGCCCGCGATCGCGGCCACGGGGCCGCCGACGAGCAGCACGGGCAGCGACAGCGGCGAGATGCCGAGGCTGGCGGCGGCGGCCGGCACCGCGAAGATGCCGGCGGCGACGAGCAGTGAGTCCCCCGGAAGGAAGAAACCGAACAATAGTCCGGTCTCCGCAAAGATGATGAGCAGCACACCGATCGTCGCGAACGCGCCGAACATGGTGAGCCACCATTTGGGGTCGAGAAGATCAAGCAGGGTATCCATCAGGCAGAGCCTACCTTTCGGCGGCCCTTCTTTCTCACGACTTGCAGGCTTGGGGATACTGGCCAACGACACGGTTTTGTGACAGTCCGTCTCTCAGGGAGCTGACAAGATGCCCATCGCGACGCCCGAGGCCTACGCCGAGATGCTCGACCGGGCCAAGGCGAACGGTTTCGCATACCCGGCCATCAACGTGACCTCGTCCCAGACGCTCAACGCCGCCCTCCGCGGGTTCGCCGAGGCGGAGAGCGACGGCATCATCCAGGTGTCGACCGGCGGTGCGGAGTTCCTCTCCGGCACCACCGTGAAGGACATGGTGACCGGCGCGGTCGCGCTCGCCGAGTACGCCCGCGTGGTGGCGAAGAACTACCCGGTCACGATCGCCCTCCACACCGACCACTGCCCGAAGGAGAAGCTCGACGGCTTCATGCGCCCGCTCATCCAGATGAGCGCCGAGCGCGTGGCCCGCGGCGAGGAGCCGCTGTTCCAGTCGCACATGTGGGACGGCTCCGCCGTACCGCTCGAGGAGAACCTCACCATCGCGGCCGAGCTGCTCGAGAAGTGCGCCAAGGCCCGCGTGATCATGGAGATGGAGATCGGCGTCGTCGGCGGTGAGGAGGACGGCATCGTCGGCGAGATGAACGAGAAGCTCTACACCACGCCCGAGGACGCGCTCGCCACCGCGGAGGCGGTCGGCCTCGGCGAGAAGGGCCGCTACCTGCTCGCCGCGACCTTCGGCAACGTGCACGGCGTGTACAAGCCGGGCCACGTCAAGCTGCGCCCGAGCGTGCTCAAGGAGATCCAGGAGGCCGTCGGCAAGAAGTACGGCAAGGAGAAGCCGTTCGACCTCGTCTTCCACGGCGGCTCCGGCTCCGCGCTCGAGGAGATCCACGAGGCGATCTCCTACGGCGTGGTGAAGATGAACATCGACACCGACACGCAGTACGCGTTCACCCGCCCGATCGTCGACCACATGTTCCGCAACTACGACGGCGTGCTGAAGGTCGACGGCGAGGTCGGCAAGAAGAAGATGTACGACCCGCGCTCGTACGGCAAGGCGGCCGAGGCGGGCATGGCCGCCCGGGTGGTCCAGGCTTGCCAGGACCTGAAGTCCGCCGGCCAGAAGATGCGCTGATAAAACGGTCAGAACGTGCCGTAAGTCACGACTCCGGCATGTTCGGGAGCAGTGGGGGAGAGGTAAGACTCTCTGCATGAAGTCGCATGAGAACCTCCTGGCCGCACCACCCCCGACGTACCTTCCGGACATGCCGGAGGCCAGGGAGGCCCTCGAATCGGGAGCGCCGGCCTCCGACGTCGCGGCCCGCTTCCCCGCCTACTCGGCCGCCTGGGCGGTCCTCGCCGACGAGGCGTTCGCCTCCGGGCACGCGGTGACCTCCTACGCGTTCGCGCGCACCGGATACCACCGCGGCCTCGACCAGCTGCGCCGGCACGGCTGGAAGGGCCACGGCCCCATTCCCTGGGAGCACGAGCCCAACCGCGGCTTCCTCCGCTGCCTGCACGCCCTCGCCCGGGCGGCCCAGGCGATCGGGGAGAAGGACGAGGCCGAGCGCTGCGTCCAGTTCCTGCACGACAGCAGCCCGACCGCCGTCGAGGTTCTCGGCGTCAAGGACTGACCGCCGGCCGTGCTCGAGGCCGGTTTCCCGCATCGCTTCCCGTATCGGTTCACCGGGCGGTCGTGCGACCGGGCGACCGCGAGCGGCCGGATCGCGGGATCACGAGAGCGGCGTGGCCATGGGCCCGCACCTGACCGGGTGCGGGCCCATGTGCGCACATGGGAGGTCTCACGCATTCCATACCCGGCGGCCCGCGCCGGGTGACCCCCGACGGCCCGGCTTGCCCTGGAACAGGCGCCGCGGGTGAGCCCCGCCGCGGCGTCCGGCCGGGCGCGGGCCATGCCGTACCCGCCGGGCCGGGGCGCGGGCGCCGCACTCGGCTTTTCCTTACTCATGTGAGAAAAGTAGTGAAAAATTCATCGTTGACGCGCGGTGCCCGAATTGCTTTCCTTGGGCCATGAACGAGCTGCCGGTGGAGGGTCTTGACGAGAAGACCGTGATCGTGTGCGTCTCGTCGAGCCACCGGGACCGGGCCCGGGTGGCCCGGCTCATGAACGGCTGCGGCACCCTGCTGATCTTCCCGGACATGGAGGCGGCCCGCCGGATGCTGTGCGGCGCGCGGGACCCGCGCACCGACCGGGCCCGTCCGGCGACCGCCCCGGCGCGCCCCGGCGCCGTGGTCCGCGGCGCGCTCGTCGTCGACCTCGACCGGCAGCGCGCCACCTGGGCCGGCAGCCTGCTTCCGCTCACCCGCATCGAGCGCGAGCTCGTCGCCGCCCTCGCCGAGCCGCCGCCGCGGGTGTGGACCTACCGGGAGCTGTACGAACGCGTCTGGGGCGCCGACTACCTCGACGACGCCTCCGCACTCCGCTCGACGGTGAAGCGGGTGCGCGCCAAGCTGCGCACCGCCGGGGCGGCCGTCACCGTGGAGTCGTGCCGTGGCGTCGGCTTCTACCTCGCCGACACCGATCCGGACCCCGGCACCGGGCCGGAGCCGCCGACCGGCCGTTGCACGGCGGCCTGCGCCGGGACCGACCGGCGGCGCAGGCCGCCGGTGATGCCGGATAACGACACCAGAGCGACATAACGCCATCACCCGGCCTCAACGCCCTGTCTCAGGCCGTCCTCACCGAGTCAGGCGGCTTTGGGGGAATAGCGATGCTCAGGTAGTCTCGGTTTGCAAGAGCCCCTGTCGCTGCTTGCGCCAGGGGCTTTCGCTTGGCGAAGCAATTCGGCCCGGCCGCGGCGCGCCGCGTCGCACTGAGCACGCATACAGGAGTCAGAGCATGCCGGCAGTCGTTCTCGTGGGCGCCCAGTGGGGCGATGAGGGCAAGGGCAAGGCCACCGACCTGCTCGGTGGCGACGTCGACTACGTCGTGCGGTACCAGGGCGGCAACAACGCGGGCCACACGGTGGTGATCGGCGAGGAGAAGTACGCCCTCCACCTGCTCCCCACCGGGGTGCTCTCCCCCGACGTGATCCCCGTGATCGGCAACGGCGTGGTGATCGACCCCGGCGTGCTGCTCAGTGAGATGGACGCCCTCCAGGAGCGCGGCATCTCCTGCGACCGCCTGCTGATCTCGGCGAACGCGCACCTGATCATGCCGCACCACAAGGCGCTCGACAAGGTCACCGAGCGCTACCTCGGCAAGGCCCGGATCGGCACCACGGGCCGGGGCATCGGCCCGGCGTACGCCGACAAGGTGGCGCGCATGGGCGTGCGGGTGCAGGACCTGCTCGACCCGGGCATCCTCAAGCAGAAGATCGAGGTCGCGCTCACCGAGAAGAACCAGGTGCTCACCAAGGTCTACAACCGCCGCGGCATCGACCCGGAGCGCACCCTCGAGGAGTACCTGGGGTACGCCGAACGGCTCAAGCCGCACATCGCCGACACCTCGCTCGTGCTGTGCCGGGCCCTCGACGAGGGCAAGACCGTGCTGCTCGAGGGCGGCCAGGGCACCCTGCTCGACATCGACCACGGCACCTACCCGTTCGTCACCTCCTCCTCGCCGACCGCGGGCGGCGCGTGCGCGGGCTCGGGCATCCCGCCGACCCGGCTCACCCGGATCATCGGGATCATCAAGGCGTACACCACCCGGGTCGGCTCCGGGCCGTTCCCCACCGAGCTCCTCGACGAGCAGGGCGAGTGGCTGCGCGCCACCGGCCACGAGTACGGCACCACCACCGGGCGCAACCGCCGGTGCGGCTGGTTCGACGCGGTGATCGCCCGGTACGCGGTGCGGATCAACGGGCTCACCGACCTCTTCCTCACCAAGCTCGACGTGCTCTCCGGCCTGGAGCGCATCCCGGTCTGCGTCGCCTACGACGTGGACGGCGTGCGGCACGACGAGCTGCCGATGACGCAGACCGAGTTCCACCACGCCAAGCCGATCTACGAGGAGCTGCCCGGCTGGCAGGAGGACATCACCGGCGCCAAGACCTTCGAGGACCTGCCGCCGAACGCGCAGGCGTACGTGCGCGCCCTGGAGGAGATGTGCGGCGCGCCGATCTCGGCGATCGGCGTGGGTCCGGAGCGGGATCAGACCCTGACGCTGCGGCCGCTGCTGTAATCTTGACCGGCCGCGCCTCACACCGCGACAGCACCGGCCTGTACCACGCCCACGCCATGGGCGGGCCGACGCTGGGGTGTCCGGGACGGGCGAGGCATTCGTCGCGGCCCGGTGGGTGACCGCCGGGCCGGGGCGGGCCCGCGACGGTCCCGGCGCCGCGCCGTGCCACGGCACGGGGCCGGGGTGATCCGGTTGGGGTGGAAGACCGAAACGGCATGGGTGCGGTCTGTACGGGACAACCGGCCGTTAACGAGCGCATCATGAACGGGACGTTTGTCCGTTTCTCGGCGCAGCTACGCTGACGCCGGTGCGCTCGGGATCGTTCCACGGCGCGCCGGAACGCGGGCGTACCACTGTCCCCGTCATCGCGTCAAGGACGGTTCGTCACCGTGCAGACCGGACACGTTGAGATCCACGGACACCGGGGTGCTCGTGGGTTACGGCCGGAGAACACCCTCCCTGGACTCGCCCTCGCCCTCGAACTCGGTGTCGACGCGCTCGAATTCGACGTCGCCTTCACCGCTGACCGCCGCATCGTCCTCGTGCACGACCTCGAGGTGTCGGCCGTGACGAGCGCCGACACCCGCCCCGCCACCCCCGGCGACACCGCCTTCCCCTACGTGGGACGGCCGGTGCACAAGCTCCGCCTCGCCCAGTTGCGCACGCTGGAGGTGGGGGTGCGCCGGAACTCCGACGGCGACCCCGTGGCGGCCACCCAGGTGCCGATCCCCGGCACCCGGATCCCCACGCTCGGCGCGGCGCTCGCCCTCGTCGACGCCTACGGGGCGGACGACGTGCGGGTGCACGTGGAGCTGAAGTCGGATCCCACCCAGCCCGAGCTCGCCCCCGACCCCAGGGAGTTCACCGAGTCCGTGCTCGCCGAGCTCGACCGGCACGGCCGGTTGTCCCGCTCGGCGCTGCTCAGCTTCGACTGGCGGATCGTCAAGGCGGCCAGCGAGCTCGCCCCCGACCTCCCCCGGTTCGCCCTCCTGGAGGAGGCGACCCGCAGCAGCGCCTGGCTGAACGGCCTCGACCCCCGCGACTTCGACGACGACCTCCCGGCCGTGGCGCAGGCGGCCGGCGCGACCACCCTCTCCCCCGACGCCGCGCTCGTCGACGCCCCGCTCATGGCCAACGCGTTCGCGCGGGCCATGCCGGTCGTCGCCTGGACGGTGAACGACCCGGAGGAGGCCGGGCGGCTCATCGACCTCGGCGTCTCCGGCATCGTCACCGATTACCCCGACCGCATGCGCGCGCTGTGGCGGCAGCGCGGGCTTCCGCTGCCCCCGCCGATCCCCCGCCCGCGGGCCGCGAGCCCGCGCACCGCGCGGCGGCAGGAGCCTCCCCGGCTCACGCCCGCGCCGATCCCGGCGCCGCTGCCCGCCACGCCGTACGCCCCGGCGCCGATGCGCGCTACGGTACGGCCGGCGGCTCCGGTCACGGTGTCCACCACCTCGCCCGTCCCGCCGCCCGCCGGCTCACCCGCCGCGCTGCCGGAACCGGTGCCGGCAGCCGCGTCGGCGGCCTCCGGGTGAGGCCCCGCCGCGCGGGGAACGCGTGGTGATCGCCCGTCGCGGGGTGCCCGCGGCGGGCCGTACCGGGCCCGGGTGACCCCGGGCGGCCGTCACAGCCAGCCGTTGCGGCGGAACGCGCGGTAGAGCAGGGCGCAGACGAGCGCCATGACCCCGAGCACGAGCGGATAGCCGAAGGTCCACCGCGTCTCGGGCATGTGGTCGAAGTTCATGCCGTAGATGCCGGCGATCATGGTGGGCACGGCGAGGATCGCCACCCACGAGGAGATCTTGCGCATGTCCTCGTTGGCGAGCGCGTTGGAGCGGGCGAGCGCGGCCTGCAGGATCGAGTTGCACAGCTCGTTGGAGGACTCGACCTGCTCGCACACCCGGGACAGGTGGTCGCCCACGTCCCGGAAGTAGTCGCGCATCTCCGACGGGATCATGCGGCGCTGGGGGAGGCTGCGCAGCGGGGCCTCCAGCGGGGTCATCGCCCGCTTCATCTCGATCATCTCGCGCTTGAGCTGGTAGATGCGGTTGATGTCGCGCGAGCTGACGTCGGCGAACACCGCGGCCTCGACCTCCTCCAGCTCGGCCTGCATACGGTCGGCCACGGTGAGGTAGGTGTCGACGACGTGGTCGGCGATCGCGTGCAGCACGCCCGTGGGGCCGCGCTGCAGCAGCTTGGGCGCGTCCTCCAGCCGGGTCCGGACCTCCGACAACGGGCAGATGTCGCCGTGCCGTACCGTGATCACGAAGTCCGGGCCGACGAAGACCATGATCTCGCCGGTCTCGATGATCTCGCCGTTGTCGCCCGCCCGGTCGCCGAGGAAGTTGACGGTCTTGAGCACGATGAAGAGCGTGTCGCCGTACCGCTCGACCTTGGGCCGCTGGTGGGCCTTGATCGCGTCCTCGACGGAGAGCGGGTGCAGGCCGAACAGCTCGGCGAGCCACTCGACCTCGGGCGCGCGGGGCTCGTGCAGGCCGACCCAGACGAACGCCTCGGGGGTCTCGAGCCCGGCGTTGTGCTCGCGGACGAGCGCGAGCGCGCGGGGGATGTCCTCGGCGGCGACGCGCCGGCCGCCGACGTACGCGCCGAACTCGACGAGGGAGGCGCTCGGCGGTACGGGGGGACGGGCGGGGGTCTGCGGCGGTTCGGGGTGCCGCTTGGGCGGACGACGTGCGTGGCCGTTCACACGCGGTGCGGCCATGCGGGTGTGACGGTTGATCCGGGCGAAGAGCGTGGATGAGCGCATGGCGGTCCCCTTCCAGCCCGGCCCATGCACGCACGGATCGGCATCAGCACGTCGGCTTCAGCACGAGGGGAACGATCGTCAGCGGGCACGCGTGGGGCCGGGCACCGTAGTCGGAGTGGTCAAGGGTGCGCACGAGCGGGTGCGCCGGCACGTACTACTGCTGGGATCGCCAGGATTCACCTTGACCACCTCCCATCCTCGGCCAGGGCTCCGCGAAGCCACCCGGAAAAGGGCGCGTCGAGCCACGCCCCAAAGGACCATCGTTCAGGATAGCCCGCGACATTGGTGCTAAACGCCCGGAACGCGGCGATATTTCGGGCTTTTCCCGGCCCGGCCATCGACCGGCCGCCCCGAGCGAACGGCGGAGGAAGGGATCGGGGACGGCGCGAACCGCCGCGTCCGTACGGCTCCGCCGGGGATCGCGGGCGTACTCTCCCACCATAGCGGGACCTGAGCGTGTTCGGTGACGGGTACGCACTAGGCTCAGGCAGGTGCGCGTTCTTGTGATTGGGTCCGGTGGTCGCGAGCACGCCCTGTGCCGGGCGCTCGCGCTCGATCCTCAGGTCTCCCAGGTGCACTGCGCCCCCGGAAACGCGGGCATCGCCGAGACGGCGACGGTCCATCCGGTGGTCGCGACGGATCCGGGGCAGGTGACGGAGCTCGCCCGGCGGCTCGGCGCCGAGCTGGTCGTGATCGGGCCGGAGGCGCCCCTCGTGGCCGGGGTGGCCGACGCGGTCCGCGCGGCCGGCATCCCGTGCTTCGGGCCGTCCGCGCAGGCCGCCCGCATCGAGGGCTCGAAGTCGTTCGCCAAAGAGGTGATGGCGGCGGCCGGGGTGCCGACGGCACGGTCGCGCACCTGCACGGCCGAGGACGAGGTGGCGGCGGCGCTCGACGAGTTCGGCGCGCCGTACGTGGTGAAGGCCGACGGGCTCGCGGCCGGCAAGGGCGTCGTGGTGACGTCCGACCGCGCGGCGGCGCTGGCGCACGCGCGGGCGTGCGGCCGCGTCGTGGTCGAGGAGTACCTCGACGGCCCGGAGGTCTCGCTGTTCGCGCTGTGCGACGGCGCCACCGCGGTGCCGCTGCAGGCGGCGCAGGACTTCAAGCGGGCCTACGACGGCGACCAGGGGCCGAACACCGGCGGCATGGGCGCCTACACGCCGCTGCCGTGGGCGCCGAAGGACCTCGCCGACCAGGTGATGGAGCGGATCGTCCGGCCAACCCTCGCCGAGCTGGGCCGCCGCGGCCTGCCGTACGTGGGGGTGCTGTACGCCGGGCTCTGCCTCACCGCGGACGGGCCGAAGGTGGTCGAGTTCAACGCGCGGTTCGGCGACCCGGAGACCCAGGTGGTGCTCGACCGGCTGGAGACGCCGCTCGGCGGCCTGCTGCTCGCCTGCGCCGAGGGGCGGCTGGATGAGTTCGGCCCGGTGCGGTACCGGGACGGGGCCGCGGTCACGGTGGTGCTCGCCGCCGAGAACTACCCGGGCGACCCGGTGAAGGGCGACGTGATCGAAGGGCTGGACGACCTTCCGGAGCACACCTACGTGCTGCACGCCGGGACCGCGCGCCGGGACGACGGGGCGATCGTGTCGGCGGGCGGCCGCGTGCTCAACGTGGTCGGCACCGGGGCCGACGTCGCCGAGGCCCGCGCCCGCGCGTACGCGGCGCTCGGCCGCATCCGGATGCGCGGCGGCCACCACCGCACCGACATCGCCGCCGGGGTCTGACCCGGCCTCCGCCGCGGCCGCGCCGCGGCGCGGAGGCATTGCGAAACGAACGGTTTAACGAATTGTTGGCATTTCCGCCGACCATCTCTTGGCGCGGAGCAGAGCAGATTAGTACAAAACCGATTCTTTGCCGCATTTATGGAAGAAACGGTCACTCGCCGCCGAGTGCCTCACATTTCAACGGGTAATCGTGTGATTAAGCGTGATCAAGACCCGTAAGTCACAGGAGGGGGTTAAGCGCGGCGAATTGCCCTGGTGATCAGCTGAAAGGGGCTACTGTTGCCCCGTAAGTCTGGTGAGGGAGCCGAGCGGCACGATCGGAATGTTCTCGGGGAGCGGTCGTGTGACAGGTGAGGCGGACTCGAACCAGTCGGCGTAGAGGGAGCCGTGCCGGGGCTCGTCGGGATGTCGTCGGCCGACCGGCGTGACGCGAGCGCGGCGGACTCGACCCCGAACAGAACGGCTGGCGCCCACCCATCCAGCGAGTCACATCCCTTCATCGAGGAGCCTCAGCACATGGTTCGTTACCGCGTTCGCGGTGGGAACGTCCTCAACGGCACCGCATTCGTCCAAGGCGCGAAGAACGCAGTACTGCCGATGATCGGGGCCGCGCTGCTCGTCACGGAGGGCCGCACGGTCCTGCGGAACGTCCCGATCATCGAGGACGTGCGCCGGGCCGTGGAGCTCGCCCGCGCCGTCGGCGCGCACGTGGAGCTGCACGAGGCCGAGCGCGTCCTGGTGATCGACGCGTCCCGGCTGACCAGCCCGGTGCTCCCCGGGGAGATCGCACGGCGCTTCCGCGGCTCGGTCCTGTTCGTGCCGGCGCTCATGCACCGGCTGGGCGAGGCGGTGATCCAGGGGATCGGCGGCTGCAACCTCGGCAGCCGCCAGCTCGACTTCCACTACCTGGGCTACAAGCGGCTCGGCGCGGTGGTGGACGAGGGCGACGAGGTGATCCACATCAAGGCGGCGCAGCTCACCGGCGCGCCGCTGTATCTTGACACCCCCTCGCACACCGGCACCGAGAACCTCGTCATGGCGGCCACCCTCGCCAAGGGCACCACCGTGATCGAGAACGCGGCGCTGGAGCCCGAGGTCCTCGACGTGATCAACATGCTCCGGCGGATGGGCGCCCGCATCCACGGCTCGGGCACCGGGTTCCTCGTCGTCGAGGGCGTGGAGGAGCTGCGCGCGGTCGAGTACTCGGTGATGCCGGACCGGCTCGACGCGGGCGTGTTCGCGATCGCCGCGGCGATCACCGGCGGCGAGGTGAACCTCGTCGGCGCCTGCCTGGAGCACCTCGGCGTGGTGCGGTGGAAGCTCGAGCAGATGGGCGTGGAGTTCGCCACCGACGGCGCGATCCTGCACGTGCGGCGCACCCGGCGGCTGCGGCCGATCAACGTGATCACCGACACCTACCCGGGGTTCGCCACCGACCTGCAGTCGCCGATCATGACGCTCGCCACGATGGCGGACGGCACGAGCTACATCCACGAGCGCATCTTCGACGGCAGGTTCGCGCTCGCCGGCGAGCTGAACAAGATGGGCGCGAAGATCGAGGTGGAGGGCAGCCGCGCCATCGTGCACGGCCCCACCAAGCTCGTCGGCACCACCGTGGACGCCCACGACCTGCGGTCCGGCATCGCGCTCGTGCTCGCCGGCCTCGCCGCGGAGGACGAGACGATCATCTCCCCGGCGTACCTCATCGACCGCGGGCACTCGTACGTGGCCGAGCGCCTGCAGGCCCTCGGCGCGGATGTGGTACGAGAAATTTCCGCATAGCCGCGGATCCGGGCCCGTCGCCTGAATTTCGGTTCTGACCAGCTGAAATGTCCCTGTCAGCCGGGTCTTTACTGCCTGCCGCAACGGTATTCCGGCAAATCCGGGCGTGACATTTCGGCCGTCACGAGCGATCGTTCCAAAGAGAACTATCACTCAGACCGGAGAGGAAGCCACGCCGGGCGGCGAGGGGAACCGCGTGTCGCGGAGGCGCGCGCGCCGGTGCCCGAACCGGACGCGCGGCCACGGCCGCGCGGCGGAGCATCGCACCGAATCCCCCGGACGCAACCGTCGGGCTGCGGCCGCGTGTCAGCACCCGTGCCGCGTCGCAGCGCCGCGCGGGCCCCGGCGCGCGCTGGGCGCGGCCACCTCGACCGAAGGCGACGCAAGATGGGACGAACATTGGTCGAGCGGGAAGACACTCCGCGCGGGGCACGCTTAGGCGCGCCCCCAGACCTCACCATCGGCGTGGTCGGGCCCCACGACCTCGTCGAGCGAGTCATGCTCATGGGGCACAACTCGGCGCCGGTGCCGTGCCGCCTGGTGGCGGCGGCCTACCGGGACGAGCAGGAGGCCGCGGACAAGGTGCTCCGGCTCGGGCCGAGCGTCGACGCCTGCCTGTTCGCCAGCCCGGTGCCGTTCGAGCTCGCCCGCCGCGCCGGCGTGCTCACCATGCCCGCGACGCACGTGCAGCTCAGCGGCGCGGCGCTGATCGCGGCGCTGGGCCGGGCCGCGCTCGACGAGCGCATCGACCCGCGCCGGGTGAGCACCGACGTGCTCAACCGCGCCGAGGTCGAGGAGGCGTACGCCGACCTCGGCCTGCCGGCGAACGAGGTGCACTGCCGGGACGAGCCCGGGGCGACCGGCACGATCTCGGCGTACCACGAGCGGCTGATGCGCCAGGGCATCACCACCGGCGCGCTCACCTGCATCCCCGCGGTGGCCGACCGGCTGCAGGCGGCCGGCCTGCCGGTGGTGCGGGTCCGGCCCACGGCCGGCGCGGTGCGCACCGCGCTCAACACCGCGGCGCTGCTCGGCGCCCACCACCGGCTCGAGGAGTCGCAGCTCACAGTGATCATCATCGAGGTGCCGACGCTCCGCGAGCCGGTACGGCGGGCCGCCCCGCGCTACTGGCGGGAGGAGCTGCGGCTGTCCCTGCACCGCCTGCTGGTGCAGGAGGCGAACCGGATGAACGCGGCGGTGTGGCCGATCGACGACCACAGCTACCTGGTGACCGCGACCCGCGGGTCGATCCACGCGGCCACCGACGGGTTCCGGGTGCTGCCGTTCGCCGGACGCATCCGGGAGGAGCTCGGGCTCGCGGTCGAGGTCGGCGTCGGCATGGGCCGTACCACGCACGACGCCGAGAGCCACGCCCGCGCCGCGCTCGCCCGCAGCCAGGCGGGCAAGCAGGCCCAAGGGTTCGCGGTGGACCGCGAGGGCCGAGCCCTCGTGCCGCCGCCGCGGATGCCGCCCCACGTCTCGGGGCCCGCCAAGCCCAAGGGCGTGGAGGTGCTGTCCCGGCTCGCCGCGAAGCTGGAGGGCGGGGACACCGTCGTCGACGCCGAGAACGCGGGCCGGATGCTCGGCGTCACCCCGCGTACGGCCCGGCGGTTGCTGCGCACGTTGGTTGACGAGGGACTTGCGTGGCCGCTTCCGCCGAACCGTACCCCCCAGCCCGGCCGCCCGCGGCAGCTCTACCGGCTGATCGTGGAGAAGCTCGGCACGCACTGAGCCATCCGCCGAGGGCCGGCGGCGCCGACCCCCCACCGCGCGCCGCCGCCTGTCGCCTCCGGCGCGTCCCGGACGCCCTCCTGCCACACCCATGGGCCCCGCGCGCGCCGGGGGCGACCCCTGTGCGGGGCGAGGTGCCCCGCCCGCGCCGCAGGGCGGTACCGACCGAAAGGCGCAGGGCGGTCCACAGGGCGGCACCGAACGGAACACTGGGCACTGAACGGAACACTGAACGAAACCTGAAAATCACCGCCGCATCGAACACATCGGAAACCCCTCCCGTATCTCGCAGGCGACGGGGCACGTGATCCGAGATACGCAAGGGAGAGATTCGATGCGTCCTGACCTGCGGCGGCGAGGGGTGACCCCGGCCCTCGGCCTGCTCACCGCGTGCGGTGTGGCGGCGCTGGCCGGCTGCTCGTCGCAAGCGGCGAGCCCCTCACAGTTCAGCGCGGGCGACGGCGCCCAGGGCGGGACCGCGGTCGCGGTGACCGTGGAATGCCCGAAGGTGGCCGACGCGCTGCCCGACGTCCGGGTGTCGGCGGCGGTCCGGCGCACCGTCGCGCGGCAGCTCGGCGTGCTCGAGATCCAGGTCGCCGATGCCAACCGCCGCCTCGCCAGGACGGTCGGCGCGGAGAACGCGGCCACGGCCCGGCAGGCGGTGCTCACCACCCTCACCAACCAGCGCTCGGCCACGATCGAGCGGATCGTCACCGCGCTCAGCGGCGTGACGAGGCTCCCGGAGAACCTCGCCGACCTCGCCACCTGCACGCTCCGCAACGGCGGCGCGGTGGACCCCGCCCCCTCCGGCGGCGCCACCCCCACCGGCGACCCCACGCAGAACCCGGCCGAGACCCCCACCGCCGCCCCCACCGGGGACGCCACCGCGAGCGCCGCGCCCACCGGCGGCACCGGCGGCGACCCGGCCGTGCCCACCCCGGACCCGGGCGCGACCGCCGGCGCGGTGGAGCTCACCGTGGCGAACGCGGCGGCCCAGCCCGCCCCCTTCAAGAACCCGTCCGCCGCCCCGGAGGCCACCGGCGCCACGGCGAGCCCGGCGCCGCAGCCGACGCCGTCCCCGTCCGCCACCGGCACCGGTACGGCGAGCCCGTCGGCCACCCCGACCGGATCCGCCACCCCGACCGGCACGGCCACCGCCACCCCCACGCCGGCGCCGACGAACTCGCGTCAGATCACCTGCCCGTCGGTCGCCGACCAGATCATGATCCCGCGCGCCGTGCGCTCGGACGTCGCGCTCGAGCTCGGCCTCATGGAGCTGCTGGAGAGCGACGTCAACGACCGGATCGCCGCGACGCAGAGCCAGGCCGACCAGGACGCCCTGCTGCAGCGGCTCGCCAAGGAGCGCAGCCGGCACCTGGCCCGCATCGCCGCCCTGCTCGACCGCGCCGGCGGGCAGGTCACCGGTGACCTGGCGAGCCTCGCCACCTGCGAGCGGAACAACGGCGCGCTCGAGGACGACAACGGCGGCACCGGCGGCGGCGCGCCCGTGCCGAGCGACACCCCCGCCCCGACGGACCGCGCCACCCCGGCCCCGACCGGCACCGCGGCCCCCACCCCGGCAGGCACGAACGCCCCCGGCGGGAACGGCTCCGGCGGCGCCGGCGCCGGTGGTTCCGGTTCCGGCGACTCGGGTGCGGCCGGCTCCGGTTCCGACGACGGTTCCGACGACGTGTGGTTCGAGGACGCCGGCTCAGGTCACTAGCCGCGCCACCGCCCCCGCCGCGGGGCCGTACGGCCGAGGGCGGGCGCGACGGACCGGCCTGCGCAGCCCGGCCCGCCCTCACACTCCGCCGCGGCCCGGGCGTACGGCCCGGCCGACCCGCGGGCTAGCGGGGGAACTCCGCGGCCGCGGCGAGGAAGGCGTCGTTCTCCTCGGCGTCGCCGATCGACACGCGGGCGCCCTCGCCCGGGAAGGGGCGCACGGCCACGCCGTACCGCGCGCAGTGCTCGGCGAACTCGGCCGTGCGGTCGCCGAGCCGCAGCCAGACGAAGTTCGCCTCGGTGGGCGGCACCTGCCAGCCCTGGCCGAGCAGCGCGTCGCGCACCCGGGTCCGCTCCTTGACGACCTCCTCGACCCGGGCCAGCAGCTCCTGCTCGGCCTCGAGCGCGGCCACCGCGGCGGCCTGGGCGACGTGGCTGATCGCGAACGGGATCATGACCTTCCGCACCGCCTCCGCGGCCTCGCGCCGCCCGATCAGGTAGCCGACCCGCAGCCCGGCCAGGCCGTACGCCTTGGAGAAGGTGCGCAGCACCACCACGTTCGGCCGGTCCCGGTAGAGGGTGAGCCCGTCGGGCACGTCCTCGTCGCGCACGTACTCGCGGTAGGCCTCGTCGAGCGCGACGATGACGTGCTCCGGCACCCGGTCGAGGAACGCGGTCAGCTCGGCGGTGCGGGAGACCGTCCCGGTCGGGTTGTTCGGGTTGCACACGAACACCAGCCGGGTGCGGTCGGTGATCGCCTCGGCCATCGCCTCGAGGTCGTGCGCCTCGTCGCGCAGCGGCACCCGCACCGACGTGACCCCGGCCAGGTCGGCGAGGAGCGGGTAGGCCTCGAACGACCGCCACGCGTACACCACCTCGACGCCCGGCTCGCCGATCGCCTCCAGCAGCTGCTGGGCGACCGTCACCGAGCCGGGGCCGAGCGCGATGTGGTCGTACGGCACGCCGTACCGCTCGGCGAGCGCCTCGGTGAGCCGCCGGCAGCCGGCGTCCGGGTAGCGGTTGACCTCGGCGGCGGCGCGGGCGATCGCCTCCACGACCGAGGGGGGAGGCGGGAAGGGCGACTCGTTGGAGGAGAGCTTGAACGACCGGCCGTCCGGCGCCGCGACCCGCTTGCCCGGCTTGTACACCGGCATCGTGTCCAGAATCGCCCTGAATCGCATGTCCGTGCCTCCCTCACTGCGCGCGTCCCACGATATCGCGCCGGCGATCGCCCGGCCCGGGGCGAAACCGGGGCGCGCGCCCACCGGGGCGGGCGCCGTCCCCGGCGGCGGCCCGCGCGGCCGCGGGCGGGGTCACCTGCCCGACGACGCGAGGCCGGCGCCGGAGCCGGAGGCGCACACCGAGGTGCCCGGCCGCAGCATCGGCGGGTGCAGCAGCTCGGCCGGGCCGCGGCGGTAGAGCATCGCCGGGCGGCCGCCGTCGCGGGTCGTGGTCTTCCCGGTCGGGATGAGGAAGCCCTCGGCCCGGGTGACCTTGCGGTGGAAGTTGCGCGGGTCGAGCGGGTGTCCCCACACGATCTCGTACACCCGGCGCAGCTCGGCGACGGTGAACTCGGGCGGGCAGAACGCCGCGCCGAGCGAGGTGTACTCCAGCTTGCTGCGCGCCCGCTCCACGCCGTCGAGCATGATCCGCCGGTGGTCGAACGCCATCTCGGTGAGCGAGTCCACCGGCTGCCAGCTCATGTGCGCCTCGGTGGAGGCGGGCAGGTCGGGTGCGATGCCGAGGTAGGCGACGCTCACCACGCGCCGCCGCGGGTCACGGTCCGGGTAGCCGTAGGACTGCAGCTGCTCGAGGTGGACGGGTGCGCCGGGGAGCCCGGCCCGTTCGGCGAGCACGCGTTCGGCCGCGGCGGACAGGTCCTCGTCGAGCTTGATGAACCCGCCCGACAGCGCCCAGCGTCCCTCGTACGGGGGCCGGTCCCGACGCCACACCAGCGCCATGAGCGACTGCTCACGAACCGTGAGCACGACGAGATCGACGCTGACGGGAAGTGTCGGGATCACGTCTCGCACGCTACCGGAAACTCACCACCCGCACGCACGGTCCGCGTCCCGATCGGCCGTCACGATCGAAACGCGCGGCCGTGCCGCAGGACCTGGAGCCGAACCTAGGCGAGGTGCTGGTAGTAGACGGGTTCGGCGGCGATGCGCCCGTCGGGGGCGGTCACCCCGACCCGGACCCATTTGCCGTCCGGCACCTCGTCCAGATCGAAGGGTATCCACAGCCGCTCCACCCGCTGCGGCAGCCCCAGGATCGGCTCGGTCTCGTGCACGCCGACCTGCGCGGCATCGACCACCCGCGGCTCGTCCACGCCCGGCCAGCTCAGCGTGATCTTCGCCCCGGCGAGGTTGTAGCCGCGGATCTCCAGCCCGGTCTGGATGTCCCGGTCGCGGCGGTACGCCTGGATCGCGATCGGCCGGGTCCAGTCCTGCGCGATCTGCTCGGCGAGCGACGGCGAGCCGCAGGTGAAGTAGTCCGACCACATGTACGAGATGATCTTCGAGACGTACGGCCCGACGAGCGTCACCTGGCGGTCGAGGCGGGGCTTGTCGGCGGCGCCGCGGTCGCTCTGCGACGTGCACCGCTTCTCCCCCGGCCGGCGGGTCGGCTCGAACGCCTCGATGTTCGCCCACAGCTCGACGTTCACGCCCTCCTCGCGCAGCTCGTCGCGGGCCGCGGCCATCTCCCGGTAGTAGTCGCGGGTGCCGCCGTAGTACGCCTTGTTGTATGTGGTGTCGCCGACCACCGGGCGCAGCCGCTCGTCGACCGGCTTGTTCTTCCAGTTCGGCCAGAACAGGCCGACCTTGCCGGTGCCCCGGCCGTCCTGCGGCGCGATGATCCCGACGCCGGTGCGCGCCAGCACCTTGAAGCCGCGGGCGACCTGCTGGGGGGTGGAGGTGAACTTCCGGTCCCGCCGCGCGTCGAGGTACGGGCTGATGAGGATCGGCTTGCCCTCGAGCTCCTGCTCCACGATGACGTGCTGCTCGGCGAGCACCTTGAGGGTGTCCACCTTCGACGGGTCCGGCCAGTCCCGGATCTGCAGCTCGAACGGCTGGTAGACGCCGCCGAGGGACCACCGGCGGGCGAACCGGTCGCCGTAGTCCTGCAGGATGCGGCGGGTGAGCGTGGTGAGCGTGCCGATGTGCCGCGGGTTGGCCCGGGTCGGGCCGGTCGGGTCGCGGGGCGCGAGCGGCAGCGCCGGGAAGACCTTGATGCCGAACCGGTCGCCGAGGTCGAGCAGCGTGGTGAGGCTGTCCTCCTTGCCGGCCGAGATGAGGATCAGGTGGTACCCCCGGCCGCGCGAGGTGAAGTCGCAGGAGGCGTCGTCGGTTCCGTCGTCCGGGGCGATGAGCCGGAAGAACACCGCGTCGTTCACGACGATCTTCCGCTCCATGTCGGGGCAGCGGAACACGCCGTCGCCGTACTGCTCGTCGGTCCGGAAGACGTAGGTCCAGGTGATGCGGTTGTCCGGGTGGGCCTCCTTGAGCGCCTTCTCGGCCGCCTGCACGCAGGTGAGCTCGCCCTCGACGCACTTGGCGTACCGCGGGTCGGGCTTTTCCCCCTGGGCGTCGAGCACGAGCCCGGTCATGTCGTCGACGCGGCGGGGCGACAGGCCGTGGCCGAGCCGGATCACGGTGTCCCCGCCGACCCGGTGGATCGCCTGGAACTGGGAGCGCCAGGTGCAGGGGTCGGCCGTCGGGATGATCCAGTACCCGGTGATCGGGTACGGCGTGCGGACCGTGGTGTCGAAGGTGCCGCACGGGTCGGTGAACGACGGGGCGGGCGTCGGGGTCCGGGAGGCGGCGGCGGTGGCGTCCCGGGCGGCCCCGGCGTCCTCCCGCTGCAGGTTCACGACGATCGCGACCGTGGTGATGATCGCCAGACCAACGACCAGGGCAACCCAGCGCACCTTCAGGAGCGTACCGTCCTTACCCGTCAGGCCGGCGTAAGCGCGCGCCGGCGGCGACGCCGTTGTCGCCTACTGCTCGGCTCTCTCCACCTGCTCGACCGTACCGCGGTCGGCCGGCCCGCCCTTGCCGGAGCGGCCCGACCCGGCGTTCCGGCGCCGCTTGCCCTCCTCGGCCCACTGCTCGAGCTGGGCGACGAACCGGCGGGCCGAGTTCGGCCAGTGGTGGTTCGCCCGGGCGGCGGCGTACCCGCGGGCGCCCTCGGCGCGCCGCTCCTCCGGGTTGTCCCGCAGCCGCAGCACGGCCCGCACCACGGCCTCGGGGTCCTGCCAGGGCACGACCACGCCGCTGGCGTACCGCTCGACGAGCTCCACGGCGCGCGGCGACGGCGTGGTGATCACCGGGATGCCGTGCGCCATGTACTCGACGATCTTAGTGGGCATGGAGTGCCGGTAGTTCGGCTCGTCGCGCAGCAGCGACAGCCCGGCGAGCGCGCCGTCGAGGCGCTTGAGCGCCTCGTCGTTCGGCATGAAGTCCCGCCACTCCAGCAGCCCCTCCGCGACGGCCTGCTCGAGCAGCGGGCGGCTCTGCGGGTCGGCGTACCCGATGAGCTCCACCGAGATCCGGTGCGGCCGCAGCAGCCGGGCCACCTCGACGGCCTCGCGCACCCCGCGCGCCTCCGACAGCCAGCCCAGGTAGACCACCCGGTCGTCCCCGGGCGGGCTGACGTGGTCGGGCACCCAGGTCTCGTTCGGCACCACCAGGTGGGCCTTGCGGAACCGGCCCGCGTACGCGGTCTCCGCGAGCAGCAGGTGCAGCCGCCGCTCCGCGGCGCTCTCCAGCAGGCGGGCGAGGAACCGCACCGGAGGCCGCAGGAACGGCGGCAGCCACGGCTTGAGCGACAGGGCCGCGGGCGTGTCCTCGTGCACGTCCCACACGACCGGGGGCCGGTTGCGCACCCCCACCACCGCGAGCAGCAGCTCGACGTCGTGCAGCAGCACGAGGTCGACCTTGTCGCGCATGCTCCGGAACACCCGGCGGGCGGCGATCACCGCCTTCAGCCGCTTGCGTTCGGAGGCCCGAGGCAGGTCGATGCCCGTGACCCACGGCCGCGGCACCACCCCCCGGGCCGTGTACGGCGCCGCGTACGTGACCTCATGACCGGCGTCCACCAGCGCCCGGACCTGGCGGTGCAGGATCCGCGCGTCCTCCGGATGATGCACCACAGTCATGACGAGCACGTGCACGCGGCGGTCCCCCCTACAGCCGTTCCACGCGCTCGTTCTCGACCAGTACGCCGCGGGTGTCCAGAACGAGCCGGCCCTTTTCCTCCACGACTCCGAGATCGAAGGCGGAGTGCTGCTGCAGCAGCACGGTCACGTCCGCCTCCTGCACCGCGGTCTCCAGGTCCCCGCCGTTCCGGACCGGAACGCCGTCGACGCTCCACACGGGCACGTGCGGGTCGAGGTAGGCGAGCTCCGCGCCGAGATCCAGCAGCCTGCGGGCGATCGGCAGGGCGGGGGTCTCCCGCTCGTCGGCGATGTCGGGCTTGTACGTGACGCCGAGCAGCAGCACCTTGGAGCCCTTCACCGCCTTGCCGTGGCGGTTGAGCAGGCGCTGCACGCGCGCCACGACGTACGCCGGCATGCGCTCGTTCACCTCCTGCGCCAGCTCGACGAACCGGAACGGGTAGCCGAGGCGGCGCACGGTGAACGACAGGTACGAGGGGTCGACCGGGATGCAGTGACCGCCCACGCCCGGGCCGGGCAGGAACTTCTGGAACCCGAACGGCTTGGTCGAGGCGGCCTCGATCGCCTCCCACAGATCGATGCCGAGCTCGTCGCAGAAGATCGCCATCTCGTTGACGAGGGCGATGTTCACGTGCCGGTAGGTGTTCTCCAGCAGCTTCGCCATCTCGGCCTCGCGGGTGCCGCTCACCGGCACCACCTGCTCGACGATGCGCGAGTAGAAGGCCACCGCGCGGTCCCGGCAGGCGGGGGTGTACCCGCCGACGACCTTCGGCGTGTTGCGCAGGCCGTACTTGGGGTTGCCGGGGTCGATGCGCTCGGGCGAGAAGGCGAGGTGGAAGTCCTTACCGGCCACCAGTCCCGAGGTCTCGAGCAGCGGACGGACCAGGCCGTCGGTGGTGCCCGGGTAGGTGGTGGACTCGAGCACGACCAGCGTGCCCGGCTTCAACCGGCGGGCGATCGTCTTCGCCGCGCCCTCCACCGCCGACAGATCGGGGCGACGGTCGTCGTCGAGCGGCGTCGGCACGCAGATGACGATGACCTCGCTCGCGGACAGCACGGCGTCGTCGAGCGTCGCCGTGAAGCCGCTCCGCAACATCTCATCGAGATCGGCGTCGCTGAGGTCGTCGATGTAGGACCGCCCGGAGGTGAGCGCCTCCACCTTCCGTGGATCCACATCCAGGCCGACCACCCGCATTCCGGCGGCCGTGGCCTCCTTGGCCAACGGCATGCCGACATAGCCGAGACCGACGATCGCGAGATCGAAGGCGGTCACGACGACACCGCGGAAGGTCGGATACAACTCATCATGGTCGCAAAGGCTATCTCAACTTGGCACCAAGCACGTCTAATGCGGGTGAATGCATCACATACGGATGCCCAAGCCACGCCAAGCACGGGACTATCGTTCAGTAACGAATCGGTAAACTTCACGGTACGTCTCTGCGATGCGACTCCACGTCCGCTTCGCCGCCACCTCCGCGCGGCCCGCCTCGCCCATCGCGGCGCGCCGCTTGGGGTCGTCGCGCAGCTCGGCGATCGCGTCGGCGAGCGCCTCCGGGTCGCCGGGCCGTACCAGCAGGCCCGCCTCGGAGCCGCCGAGCAGCTCGGCGAGCGCGGGCAGGTCGCTGAGCACGACGGGCTTGCCGAGCGCCATCGCCTCGACCGGCTTGAGCGGGGTGACGAGCCGGGTCACCCGCAGGTCGAGCCGGGGGCAGACGAAGATGTCGAGCGCCGCCTGCGCCTGCAGCGCCTCCTCGGGCCCCACCCGGCCGGGCAGGATCGCGAGGTCGCCGAGGCCGAGCCGCTTCACCTGGGCGAGCAGGTTCTCCCGCTCGGCGCCGTCGCCGACGAGCAGCACCCGGATCGGCACGCCCCGGTCGCGCAGCACCGCGGCGGCGTCGAGCAGGGTGCCGAAGCCCTCGTAGCCGACGATGCTCGACACCGAGCCGACCACCACCTCGTCGTCGGCAATGCCGAACGCGCGCCGGAACGCCGGGCCGTCGTACTCGGCGGTGAGCAGTGAGTCGTCGACCGCGTTGGGGGCGAGGAAGATCCGCTCCCGCGGCACGCCGCGCTCGACGATCTCGGCGGCCATGGTCTCGGCGAGCGTGACCACGGCGTCCGCCGAGCGCATGATGTGCGCCTCGCACTCGCGCTGCATGCGGTGCCGGTCGGTGCCGACCCGGCGCGGGTCGCGGGAGGCCCAGGTCTCCTCGAGGAAGCCCCGCACCTCGTAGACGAACGGGGTGTCGGTGCGCTGCCGTACCGCCATCGCCACGTTGCCGTTGCGGTGGTCGGTCGCGGCGTGCAGCACCCTGGGCCGCAGCTCCCGCACGAGCGCGGTGACGTCCTCCGCGCCCCGCAGCAGCCGGCCGTAGGAGTTCCTGGGGAACTCGCCGTGCGGCAGCAGCCGGTGGTAGGGGATGCCGTCGATCTCCTCGAACGGCTCGACGTCGGTGTGGCCCTGCAGCATCGGCCAGCCCCAGCTCGTGACCACGTGCGGGTCGAGCCCGGCGGCCTTCTGCGCGGTCACGATGCGGTGCGTGCGCACGGTGTACCCGGCCTGCGTGTACGGCAGGGCGTTGGTGACCATGTGGAGCACCCGGTTCTCCACCCGCGGGCCGATCTCCACCTTCGGGCCGGGCGGGATCGGGTCCGGCTTGAGCGCGGCCACCTCGGCCTCGTAGAAGGCGATCCGGCGCTTGATGAACGACCAGCGGTCGTGCGGGCGGAGGGTCTCGAAGGCCTCGGTGATGCGGCCTCCGTCGAACAGCGCCTTCGCCTCGCGCAGCGGCCCCCGCGCCCGCCGCATCGAGATGTGGCCGGCGATCCGCCGCACCTTGCGGGCGACCGGCCAGGCCACGCTGCCGATCAGCGGGCGCAGCCGGGGCGGGGTCGCCTCGGCCGCGGCCTGCGCGACACGAATTGGGTCTGTTCTGACCCTAGCGATCACTATTTTGGAGACAATGACCGGATGCCGGAGCAATCCCCGGAGGAATCCCCGCATGCCTGCCTTGGCCAGTCGGGGGGACACCTTTTGCTTCGGCCTGGCATTGGACACCACGCCGGTGACCGTACCATAGGCAACGTTTGTCCCACTGCTATATGAAAGGCAAGGTCAATGAGGGAAACCCCCCTCGTCCTGCATGTTCTCGGCGCACGCCCCAACTTCGTCAAGGCGGCCCCGGTCGTGCGCGGCCTTGCCGAACTCGGCGCCGCCGCTGAGGGCTCCGGGGACGGCGCCGGCTTCGCCCTGCGCCAGGGCATCATCCACACCGGCCAGCACTACGACGCCCTCATGTCGGACGTCTTCTTCGCCGACCTGGGCCTGCCCGAGCCGATCGCCAACCTCGGCGTGGGCTCCGGCACCCACGCCCGGCAGACCGCCGCGCTGCTGACCGGCCTGGAGGACGTCATCACCGAGCACCGGCCGGACCTCGTCGTCGTCTACGGCGACGTGAACTCGACGCTCGCCGCCATCCTCGTCTGCGCGAAGCTCGGCGTGCCCACCGCGCACGTCGAGGCCGGGCTGCGGTCCTTCGACCGGACCATGCCCGAGGAGATCAACCGGGTGGTGACCGACGCGCTCGCCGACATCCTGCTGTGCACCAGCCCGGACGCGGTCGCGCACCTCGCGAACGAGGGCGTGGACCCGCGCAAGGTGCACTTCGTCGGCAACCCGATGATCGACAGCCTGTTCGCGGCGCTGCCCTCGCTCGACCCGGAGCGCGTCCGCACCCGCCTCGGCCTGCCCACGCGCTACGCGGTGGCGACGCTGCACCGCCCCGGCAACGTGGACGACGCCGAGGCCGCCCGCGAGGTGGTCTCCGCGGTGCGCGAGGTGAGCGAGCTGGTGCCGATCGTGGTCCCGCTGCACCCGCGGGGCCGTACCCGGCTCGCCGAGGCCGGCCTCGTCACCGGGGGCAACCTCACGATCATCGACCCGCTCGGCTACCTGGACTTCCTGTCGCTCGTGAAGGGCGCGGCCCTGGTCGTCACCGACTCCGGCGGCGTGCAGGAGGAGACGACCATGCTCGGCGTGCCCTGCCTCACCGTGCGGCCCAACACCGAGCGGCCGATCACGATCACGCACGGCACGAACCTCCTCGTCACCCCGGCCACGCTGCCGGCGGCGGCCGCCAAGGCCCTCGCCGACGGCGCGGTCACCCCGACCGGCGAGCTGCCGCCGCTGTGGGACGGCAAGGCAGGCCCGCGCATCGCCCGCGTGATCGCGGCCTGGCTGCGCGGCGACAACCTCGCCCCGGCGGCGGCCCAGACCGTGCGGACGTCAGCGGACGACTAGCGCCGGACCGGACGCGATTCGACAGGCAGGACAGGACATGGCCGACGAGAAGCAGGACGAGCAGCAGGAGCAGCCGCGCTTCCAGCGCCTCGGGGCGGTGAACTGGCTGCCTGAGGAACGCAAGGAGGTCGAGCGCTACGAGGAGCGGATCCGCGAGCTGGAGGAGAAGCTCGCGATCCAGACGGCCCGCGCCGACTACGCGATCTGGAAGCTGCGCGCCGTGCAGAACAAGCGCCCGTACCGGATCGCCGAGGCGCTCACCGGGGCCCGGCGCCCGTCGAAGCTGGTACGGCTCCCGGCCGACCTGCGCCGGGCGCTGAAGGTGCAGAAGAACCCGAAGGCGCCGATCTCGGTGGCGGAGGCCACCGAGGCCGCGGCGAACCGGCGGCCGCAGGTGAAGATCCCCAAGCTGCGCTGGCCCGACGGCCCGATCGTGCGGCCCGACCTGCCGGTCGCGGTGATCCTCGACGACTTCTCCCGGCTCGCGTTCCGGTACGAGTGGGACCAGATCGAGTTCGGCCTCACCGACTGGCGGGAGATCTTCGCCGAGAAGCGGCCCGAGCTGCTCTTCGTCGAGTCCGCGTGGTTCGGCAACCAGGGCCGCTGGCGGTACCAGATGACCGGGACCAACGCCCCGAAGAAGGAGCTGCGCGAGCTGGTCGCGTGGTTCAAGGAGCAGGGCATCCCCACGGTCTTCTGGAACAAGGAGGACCCGCCGAACTTCGACCACTTCATCGAGACGGCGAAGCTCTTCGACTACGTCTTCACCTGCGACGGCGACATGATCCCGAAGTATCGGGAGATCCTCGGGCACGACCGCGTGGACGTGCTGCAGTTCGCCGCGCAGCCGCGCATCCACAACCCGATCCAGACCCGGTGGGGGCGCACCTACGACATCGTCTTCGCGGGCATGTACTTCCGGGACAAGCATCCCGAGCGCCGCGAGCAGATGGAGACCGTGATCGCCCCGGTGCGCCCGCTCGGCCTGCACATCTACGCCCGCAACGACAGCGCGGGCGAGAAGTACCAGTGGCCGGACGAGTACCGGCCGCACATCGTCGGCGAGCTGCCGTACGAGCAGATGCTCGCCGCGTACAAGATGTACAAGGTCTTCCTCAACGTGAACTCGGTGATCGACTCGCCGACGATGTGCGCGCGGCGGGTGTTCGAGCTGTCGGCGTGCGCCACCACGGTGCTGTCCGGCTGGTCGCGCGCGATCGAGGAGACCTTCGGCTCGCTCATCCCGATCGCCCACACCCAGGAGGAGGCCTACAACCAGGCCCTCTACCTGATCAACAGCCCCGAATACCGGGCGCGGCAGGGCCATCTCGCGATGCGCCTGGTGCACGACAAGCACACCTTCTCGCACCGGGTCGACCAGATCCTGCGGGCGATCGGCCGCGAGGTGCGGCCGCGCAGCCGCCCGATCACCGTGGTGCTCCCCACCAACCGGGCCGGGCAGCTCGAGCACGCCATCCACCAGGTCGCCCGGCAGCGGCACCGCGAGCTGCAGCTCGTGCTCGTGCTGCACGGCATCGACATCGAGCCGAACGTGGTGCGGGAGAAGGCGCTCGCGGCGGGCATCCCGGACGTCAAGGTGCTCCTCGCCGACCCCTCGCTCACCCTCGGCGAGGTGCTCAACCTCGGCATCGAGGCCGCGGACGGCGACTACATCGCCAAGATGGACGACGACAACCTGTACGGCGAGCACTACCTGTCCGACCTGATCCGGGCCTTCGACTACGCGGACGCCGAGATGGTCGGCAAGGGCGCGCACTACACGTACTTCCCGGCCACGAACACCACGGTGCTGCGCCTGCCCGGCCTGGAGCACCGGTACGCCCACCTGATCCAGGGGGCCACCATCCTCGCCAAGGCCGACCTGTTGCGCGAGATGCGGTTCGAGCCGGTCAACGCGGGCGAGGACACCCGGCTGGTGCGCCGGTGCAAGGAGGAGGGGGTGCGCATCTACTCGGCCGACCGGTTCAACTTCGTGTACATGCGCTCGGCCGACCCCACCACGCACACCTGGCAGGCACCGGACTACAAGCTGCTGCGCAACGCGCAGTTCTGCTTCGTGGGCAACCCCGAGGCCCACGTGATGATCTGAGCGGCCCCGGCCGGGCCGGCGGCCCGGCCACCGGGTCCCGCGGCGGCGGGGCGGGCGACCGCGGTTCGCGGCACCGCAGGTCCGCGTCGGCCTGCGCACGTCGGCGGCCTGTTCCGGCTCGGCGGCCCCAGCGGCTTCCGGATGCCGGAGGGACATCGCCGCGTGGCCCCTCGGCCGGGGTTCCTTCGACGGCCTGGGCCGGAGATCCTCGGGCGCACCCTGCCGCCGATGGCCGGTGGTGCGGCCGCCGCGGAGCGGGCCGGGTCAGCCGCCGCGCGAGGGCGGACGGGCGGCGGGATTCTCAGGCGAACAGCTCGTCGACCGACTCCGCGGTGAGGGCGCGGCCGAGCCACTCCTCCAGCTGGGCCAGATCCGTGCAGCCCCGGATGCGCTCGGCGGCCTCCTCCGGCACGGCCACACCGCGCCGGCCCAGCGCGGCGAGCACCGCCATCGCATACCCCTCGGCACGCCCTTCCGCTCGCCCCTCCGCAAGGCCTTCGGCACGCCCTTCGGCGATGCAGCGGAGTGCGTAGTCACTGCGGTACTTGGCGGTTCCGGTCGCCAACAGTTCCTCCAGATAGACCCTTGGTGCCGCGGGAAGCATCCTGAGGACGTAATCAGCGTACAGGTGCGCTTTATCCGGGTCGAGAGCGGCGAAGCCGTCGTGCATCGCGCGCAGGATGTCTTTACCTTTCCCGGGGTCGGCGCCGTGGGTGACGGCGGACAGCACCGCGAGCTCGGGCGACTGCGCGGCGACGTCGGAATCGGTGATGGTGGGAATCGACGCCGGGCTGACCACCAGCGGGCGGAGGATCCACCCCGGATGCCCCAAATGAATACTCTGCCGACATTTTTCGGCTTCTTTCTCGTTCGGGCATATCACCAGGAGCATGACGGGCGACTTGTTCCGCGCCCGCAGCGTCGCCAGGTACAGCGGCCAGGTCCACGCCTTGCCGTCCTGGTACCGCCGCTGGACCTCGACGACCACGGTCATCACCACGTCGGAGCCGAACCGCTCCCGGTGCAGGAGGTCGGCGGAGACGAAGACCACCACGGCGTCCGCGCGGTACGGCACCGGCGCGAAGTCGGTGCAGTCCCCCGCATCGGTCCGCGCTTTGTCGTATTCCGGGAACTCCACCCCGAAACTCACCTCGAGCAGTTCGCGGGCGAGCTCGGGACGGTTTCGGAAGAGCTCCGCCGTCATCTCGTGTTCTTCCGAAATCATGACCGGCACATTACCGAGGGAAGCCGAAGCGCAGATATTTTTTTACCTGTTCGGCAGCGGCCAATCGGTAAGCCCGGGCGGGTTCGCTCGTCTTTATCGGCGACAAGCGCGAAAAGTCAGATTCACGCCCGTTCAGGTCTGTAATCCGAAAAACGCCCCGTCGGCCATCCGGAGAATCCGGCCCCTCGCCGTATCGCGGAGGCGACCGCCGATTCCCGGGCGACCCGCGCTCTCGGCTGCGATCGGCGTGAACCGATGTCCGGTTTTCCGCGTATCACGAGGCGACGCGATGGATATGCACCGGTCGGTGATTCCTTTGGGCGCTTCGCCCTGCGGGAAGGGGTGGCGGGTGTGTCGGTGGGCATGCTGAGGCCCGAACACATGAGCGAGGCACGGATCCGATGCCGCATTCGGGTCGAGGGCATCGTGCAGGGCGTCGGGTTCCGGTCGTTCGTGTACGCGCTCGCCCGGGAGCTGGGCCTGGCCGGGATGGTGAGCGACGACGCCGGCGGGGTGGTGATCGAGGTCGAGGGGCCGATGACCGCGATCTCCCGGTTCGAGCGGTCGGTCCGCCGGGATCCGCCGCCGCTCGCCGTGGTCTCGCGCGTGGTGGTGGAGCCGATCCCGGCGCTCGGCGAGCAGGGGTTCGCGATCATCGCCAGCCGGGGCGACGAGCGGCAGGCGTCGATCGAGCCCGACACCGCGACCTGCGCCGACTGCCTGCGCGAGCTGTTCGACCCCATCGACCGCCGGTACCGGTACGCGTTCATCAGCTGCGCCGCCTGCGGCCCCCGGTTCACCATCGCCAAGGACGTGCCGTACCAGCGGTCGGCCACCACGATGGCCGGCTTTCCCATGTGCGCGGCGTGCGAGCGGGAGTACCACGACCCGGCGGACCGGCGCTTCCACGCCGAGCAGAACTGCTGCCCGGCCTGCGGGCCGACGCTGCGCATCGTGACCGCGGACGGCGAGACCGTCCAGGGGGACCCGATCACGGCGGCGGCGCGGCTCATCCGGGCCGGGCGGATCGTTGCGGTCAAGGGCCTCGGCGGCTACCACCTCGCGGCCGACGCCCGGGACGAGAACGCGGCGATCACGCTGCGGGCGCGCAAGATCCGGGAGGACAAGCCGTTCCCGGTGATGGTGCCCGACCTCGCCACGGCCGAGGAGCTGTGCGAGCTCGACGCCACGGCCCGGCGGCTGCTCACCGAGCCGTGGCGGCCGATCGTGGTGGCGCCGCGGCGCGAGGGCGCCCGGATCGCCTCGGCGGTCGCGCCGGACAACCGGTTCCTCGGGCTCATCCTGCCGTACACGCCGCTGCACCACCTGCTCGCCGCCGAGCTCGCCGCGCCGTTCATCCTCACCGGCGGGAACGCCTCCGGCGAGCCGCCGGTGCACGACGACGAGCACGTCGTCAAGCGGCTCGGCGAGATCGCCGACGCGTTCCTCATGCACGACCGGCCGATCCACGTGCGCACCGAGGACTCGGTGGTGCGGGTGCAGGGCGGCACGGTGACCCCGCTGCGGCGCTCCCGCGGGTACGCGCCGCAGCCGCTGCCGCTGCCGGTGGCGCCGCCCCGGCCGGTGCTCGGCTGCGGGGCCGAGCGGCGCAACACCTTCTGCCTCGCCAAGGACGGGCACGCGTACCTGTCGCACCACATCGGGGACGTGCGGGACCTCGCCGCGCTCAAGACGTTCCGGGAGGGCATCGCGCACTTCGGGCGGCTGGTCGACATCGTGCCCCGGGTGATCGCCTACGACCTCAACCCGGAGTTCCTCACCACCAAGTACGCCCGGGAGTCGCAGGGCGTGGAGCTGGTGGCGGTGCAGCACCACCACGCGCACATCGCCTCCTGCCTCGCCGACAACGGGGAGGCCGGGCCGGTGATCGGGGTCGCCTTCGACGGGCTCGGGTACGGCCCGGACGGCACGATCTGGGGCGGCGAGATCCTCGTCGCCGACCTGCTCGGGTACCGGCGGGCGGGGCACCTGCTGCCGGTGCCGATGCCGGGCGGCCAGCTCGCGATCCGGGAGCCGTGGCGCATGGCCGCCGCCTACCTCGACGCGGCGCCGGGCGCGCCGGAGACGACGCCGCTGCGGCAGCGGCGGGCGAGCCGGTGGGAGCTGGTGGTGCGGTCCGCGCGCAGCGGGACCAACAGCCCGCTGACGTCGAGCGCGGGACGGCTGTTCGACGCGGTGTCGGCGCTGCTCGGCGTGCGCGAGATGGTCAACTACGACGGGCAGGCCGCGATCGAGCTGGAGCAGCACGCCGACCCCACGGTGCACGACGACTACCCGGTGCGGGTGCTCGGCGGCCACCCGCTGCTGCTCGACGGCCCGGACCTGGTCCGCTCGGTCGCCGACGATCTCAACGCGGGCACCGAGACCCCGGTGATCGCGGCCCGGTTCCACAACAGCCTCGCCAAGCTGGTCGTCGAGGCGTGCGAGCGGGTGCGCACCGCCACGAGCATCGGCACGGTGGCGCTGTCCGGCGGGGTCTTCCAGAACCAGCTCCTGCTTGACCGGCTCGTGCCGGAGCTGTGCGAGCGGGGCTTTAGGGTGCTCACCCACCGGCGCGTGCCGCCGAACGACGGCGGCATCAGCTTCGGCCAGGTCGCGATCGCCGCCGCCCTCGACGCCGCCCGCGGCAGACGCTAGGCCGCCCACCCGGACCCGCCGAACGGTGCCCGCGCCGCGAGCCGTACGGCGGCCGCCCGGCGTGCGGTACGGCTCGGCGGTGGCGGCCCGCCCGCGCCTCCTCGCCGGCGGCCGCACCGCGGCGGCCCGGCCCTCGCGCTCGGCCGGCTCAGCGGGGTTCGGGGAGGACCTGCAGGGCGAGCACGCAGGTGTCGTCCTCGGGGTTGCCGATGTCGAACGCGGCGAGCATGCGCTCGGGGTCGGCGGGCGCGCCGCCGCCCTCGCGCGCCGCGCGCCGCAGCGCCCGGGCCGGGTCGGCGAGGTCGCCGCCGCGCCGTTCCACCAGGCCGTCGGTGTAGAGCAGGACGAGGTCGCCCGGGCGCAGCGCGACGGTGGTGGCGCGGTAGACGGCCTCCTCGGTGGCGCCGAGCAGCGGCCCGAAGTCGTTGCGCAGCCGCCGGGCGCGGCCGCCGCGGACGAGGATGGGCGCGGGGTGGCCGGCGCGGGCCCAGGTGAGGCGCCGGGTCGCCGGGTCGAAGTGGGCCACGACCGCGGTCGCGGTCGCGGTCTGCTCCTGCACCTGCAGCACGAGCCGGTTGAGGCAGCGCAGGATCGCCGCGGGACCGGCCCCGGTGAAGGCGACGCCGAGCAGGGCGTTGCGGAGCTGGGCCATGCGGGCCGCCGCGGGCAGGCCGTGCCCGCTCGCGTCGCCGATGACGATCAGCACCCGGCCGTCCGGCAGCGCGGTCGCCTCGTACCAGTCACCGCCCACCTGGGCGGTGTTCTCCGCCGGGTGGTAGCGGACCGCGACGCGCAGGCCGGGCAGGTCCGTCCGCACCTCGGGCAGCAGGGCGCGCTGCATCTCCTCGGCGAGCCGTACCCGCTGCCGCTCCAGCTCCAGCCTCGACTGGGCGAGCTGCTCCTCGACCTCGCGGCGGGCGGTGATGTCCTGCATCACGCCGCGGAACGCGATCGGGCGGCCGAGGTCGTCGAGCACCGGCTCGGCGGTCGCGGCGATGTGCCGCTCGCCCACCCGGAACTCGAACGTCTGCGGCCGGTGCAGCTCGGTGAGCGCGGTGAGGGCGCGGCGCACGTCGGGTGCGTCCTCGGGGTGGACGTGATCGGGGATCTCGTCGAGCGCGAGCGGCAGCCGGTCCGCCCGGTCGCGGAAGATCTCGTACAGCTCGCCGGTCCACGAGGTCTCACCGGTGACGAGGTTCCACTCGGCCCAGCCGAGCCGCCCCATGCGCTCGACGTCGCGCAGGTGCGCGGCGAGGCGGGCCTGGTGGTCGAGGAACTGCCAGCTCACCAGCAGCAGCTCGGGGCCGATCCGGTGGGCGCGCACGCTGAGCACGACCGGGCACAGCACGCCGCTCACCGGCGCCTGGTAGGTGACCGGGCCGAGCCGTACCGGCTCGCCGGTCTGCAGCACCTTGACGTACGCCTCGAAGATGCCGGAGGGCCCGATGCCGGGGAACGCCTCGCGCGGCGGGCGGCCGGGGACGCTGTCGCCGGGGACGCTGTCGCCGATGCGGCGCACCAGGTCGGCGGCCTCGGCGTTGCACCGCTCGATGCGGAACTCCGTGATTGCGCCCTCGGAGTCGCGGACCGGCCGCAGCAGCGCCGCCGGGGTCGGGACCACGTCGAGCAGCGCGTCGATCCAGGGCGGGATCGGCTCGGCCTCCTCGGGACGATGGGAGTGCCGCCGCACGATGACCCGGTCGTCGTCGATCACCTGCTCCAGGTGGTCGAGCACCTCGGGTGGGATGCCGGCCATGCGCTCGGCGAGCGGCCGCTGCGCCTCCTCGACGACCGCCGAGGGGTGGACGGTGACCTCCCGCGTCTCGCGGCCGTCTGGTAAGTACCCCACCATTCCCCCTGTCCCATTCGTGGTGGATTGCCGCATCCTGCCGCATCGCCCTTGTGGGGACCGTGCCGCTCGCCACCGCCCGCGCCGGCTCTCCCCTCCCGTCCGGCGCGGACGCCGCTCACCGCATTCGACGACAGGCGCATTGAGTGGTCATTCGACTACGTACCGCAGTGTTCTGTCTACCAGTAATCCCCCGCCACGTCACTCGCAAAGGGGAATCCAAGGCCCCGGAAGGGTTGCAGGGCGGGGGGTTCGCCGTGTCCGGCCCGTGCGGCAGCACCATACCGCTCGGCACCGACGATTCCGCCGCTTCGCGCCCCGCGCGTCACGTACGACGGCGCGATCCGCGACCGAATCGTGCTCACGACGGCGCGCCCGGGTGGCCCGCGGCGACCCGGCACGGGCACTGGACGATCAGGTGCCGGCCGGGCACCGGGCCCGCAGGCGTGGCGGCCGAGGCGGCCCGGCCGATCCGCGTGCGGGCCGGGCTCGCGGCCCCGCGCGGAGGCACGCCGTACGGCCGCGCACCGGCGGGGCGGGGTTACGCCGGGGCGCCCCCGCCGCCGAGGTAGCTCGCCGGGTCGGGCGCGCCGGTGGCCCAGTCGATGTACCGCTCGGCCGAGCGCCACACCGCGGCCTTCGCGTCCGACTCGACCACGCTGTCCCACCAGCCGCCGTACAGGCGGTCGAACGCGAACGGCTCGAGGCGGTCGAGGATGTGGCGGATCGCCCGTTCCGGGAGCGGGATCTGGTTGGGGTAGCTGCGCATGAACGTGACGTACCGGCGGTCCCGCACCACCGTGATCGTGTCGCCGGTGAGCAGCGCGCCGCGGCCGTCCGCGCCGTCGGCCCAGTGCAGCACGGCGCTGCCGGGGAAGTGGCCGCCGCACTGCACGAGGGTGACGCCCGGGGCGATCTCGTACCGGTCGCGCCACAGCCGCACCGCCGGGTCGGGGCGCATCAGCCACTCGGCGTCCGCCTCGGGGATGAGGATCGGCGCGCCGCCGAAGGCGTGGCTCCACTCCACGGCCACGCCGTAGAAGTGCGGGTGGGAGGCGGTGACCGCGAGCAGCGGGCCGCGCGCGCGGACCGCCTCGATCGCCGCCTCGTCGATGAAGCCCGGCACGTCCCACAGCACCTGCCCGGCCGGGGTGGCGACCACGAGCGCCCGCTGGCCGATCGCGACCTGCGGCCGCACGCCGATGCCGAGCAGGCCGGGCTCGACCTCGCGCACGTCGCTGCGGTGGCCCTCGGCGGCGAGCTCGGCGAGCGTGGTCCAGCGCTGCCCGCCGGGGCCGATGTACTGCCGCTCGTCCGCGCAGATCCGGCAGACCTCCGGCGGACGCTCGCTCGCCGCCGTCTGGTTGCCGCAGGTCCTGCAGATCCACGCCTCGCGCACCGCCCGCCTCCCGGTGATCGTCCGCCGTCCCGGCCGTTCGCCTACCCCGCCAGCCTATGTCGGCGCCCGCTCATCCGATCATGCGCGCATGAGCCGCCCACAGAAATTAGGACAGGTGGCCAATTTTTGGGATAAACCCCCTCACAGGGGTAGTGGGGGCTGCGTGACCGGCGAGCTCCACACCGAGCGGGTGCGCTCCCGGACGGTCCGGCTGACCGTCAACGGGGTGCGGCACCACGTCCGCGTGGACACGCGGACCTCGCTCCTCGACACCCTGCGGGAGCGGCTCGGCCTCACCGGCGCGAAGAAGGGCTGCGACCACGGCGAGTGCGGCACCTGCACGGTGCTCGTGGCCGGCCGCCGCGTGTACTCCTGCCTCACCCTCACCGTGGCGCTCGACGGCGCCGAGGTCACCACCGTGGAAGGGCTCGCCGCCGGCGGTGAGCCGCACCCGCTGCAGCGCGCCTTCCTCGCCCACCGCGCCGTGGGGTGCGGCTACTGCACCCCGGGCCAGCTCTGCGCCGCGGTCGGCGTGCTCGCCGAGGCGGACGCGGGCGTGCCGAGCGCGGTCACCCCCGACCCGGCCGAGCCGCCCGCGCTCGACCTCGCCGAGATCCGCGAGCGAATGAGCGGGAACCTGTGCCGCTGCGGCTGCTACGGCCGGATCGCCGCCGCGATCGCGGAGGTGGCGCGGTGACGGCCCGCCGTACGGACGCGCGGGGGTGGTCCCGGTGAGGCCGTTCGACTACGAGCGGCCGTGGAACATCGACGCGGCCCTCGCCGCGGTGCGCGACACGCCCGGGGCGATGTACCTCGGCGGCGGCACCAACCTGATCGACCTCATGCGGCTCGGGGTGCTCGCGCCGGAGCTGCTCGTGGACGTGAGCCGGCTGCCGTTCGACCGCGTCGAGGAGACCGGGGATGGCGGGCTGGTGATCGGCGCGGCGGTGCGGAGCGCCGACCTCGCGTCCCACCTCGGCGTGCGGCGGCGGTACCCGGTGCTGGCGCAGGCCGCGCTGTCGGTGGGCTCCGCGCAGATCCGGAACATGGGCACGGTCGCCGGGAACCTGCTCCAGCGCACCCGGTGCGCGTACTTCACCGACGTCACCAAGCCGTGCAACAAGCGCGAGCCGGGCAGCGGCTGCCCGGCGGTGGACGGCGTGCACCGCAACCTCGCCGTGGTCGGGTACTCGCCGTCCTGCGTCGCCACCCACCCGTCGGACCTCGCCGTCGCGTTCGCCGCCCTCGACGCGGTGGTGCGGATCGAGGGCGCGACCGGGCCACGCCGGGTGCCGATCACCGCGTTCTACCGGGACCCCGGCGACGACCCGCGGCAGGACACGGTGCTCGAGCACGCCGACCTGATCACCGGGATCGAGGTGCCGCCCGCGGGCGCGGCGGCGCACTCCGCCTACCGCAAGGTGTGCGACCGCACGTCGTTCGCGTTCGCGGTGGTGTCGGTCGCGGTGGTGCTCGAGGTGACCGCCGGGGCGGTGCGGGACTGCCGGATCGCGCTGGGCGGGGTGGCGCCGAAGCCGTGGCGGGCCGAGCGGGCCGAGGAGGTGCTGTACGGCGCGGACGCGACCGAGGAGAACTTCGCCCGCGCGGCCCGGACCGAACCGGCCGGGGCCCGCCCGCTGCGCGACAACGGCTACAAGGTGCCGCTCGTCCGCAACCTGCTCACCCGCACGCTCATCGACCTCGCGAAGAAGGGAGCGTGATGCACACCGACCGGACGGACCGCCGGGGACACCGCCCGGGCCGGGGCGCCGGCATACCGGAGCGCGCGGACGACGCCCGGTGGCGGGACGCGCCGTGGAACGGCGGCCACCGCGGCGAGGGCGCGGGCCGCCGGGACGGGAACGGGTGGCACCGCGGCGAACCGGACGGCGGGCGGGACGGCGATCGGCGTGGCGAGCGGGGTGGCGAGCGGGACGGTGAGTGGGACGGTGAGTGGGACAAGGTGACCGGCCGGGCGAGGTTCGCCGCCGAGTACAGCCCGCGCGCCGCGCTCGCGTACGCCGTGCCCGTGCAGGCGACGATCGCCCGCGGCGAGGTGCGCAACGTCGACTCCGAGACGATCCTCACCCTGCCCGGCATGCTCGCGGTGCTGTGGCACGGCAACGCGCCCGGGCTGGGCGTGCCCGAGGACTCGGACCTCGCGCTCTTCCAGTCACCGAAGGTCGCCTACCGCGGCCAGTTCGTCGCCGCCGTCGTCGCCGAGACGCTGGAGACCGCCTACGAGGCCGCGGCCCGCGTCCGCGTCGACTACGCCGCCGAGCCGCACGACGTCGTGCTCCGCGCCGACCACCCCCGGGCGTACCGGGCCTGGGAGGACGCGCCGGGCGAGGACGGGCGCGAGGCGGTGGAGCGGGCGCTGCGCGAGGCGCGGGTGAGCCTCGACCTTACCTACACCACCCCCGCCTACCACCACAACCCGCTGGAGCCGCACAGCACCGTGGCGGTCTGGGAGGACCAGGGCCTGGTGATCTACGACTCCTGCCCGGGCGCGGCCGCCGTCCGCGACACCCTCGCCGAGCTGTTCACGCTGCCGCCGAGCCTCGTGCGGGTGATCACGCCGGACGCCGGCGTCGGGTACGGCGGCGCCGCCACGACCCGGCCGCAGACCGTGCTCGCCGCGATCGCCGCGCAGGTGACCGGGCGGCCGGTGCAGGTCACGCTCACCCGGCGGCAGATGTTCGCGGTGACCGGGTACCGCACGCCGCTGGTGCAGCGGGTACGGCTCGGCGCGGACGGCCGCGGCCGGCTCGTCGCGCTCGGGCACGACGTGGTCGAGCAGACCTCCACGACCGCCGACCCGGCCGCCGGGCCCGGGGCGGCCGGAGGCCCCGGCCGGCCGGTCTGCGAGGTGCTCTACGACGTGCCGCTGCGCCACCGCACGCACACCGTGGTGCCGCTCGACGTGCCCGCGCCGTCGTGGTCGCGGACGCAGGGGGACCTGCCGGGCGTGTTCGCGCTGGAGTCGGCGATCGACGAGCTGGCGGCCGCGTGCGGCCTCGACCCGATCGAGCTGCGGCTGCGCAACCTGCCGGAGGCGGACCGCCCCGGCTCCGCGGCCGCCGGCCTGGCGGCCTGCCTGCGCGCGGGGGCCGAGCGCTTCGGCTGGGCGGGGCGCGACCCCGCCCCGGGCGTGCGGCGCGACGGCCGCTGGCTCGTCGGCACCGGGGTGGCGGCCGCCGCGTACCCGGTGGCGCAATCGCCCGCCGAGGCGACCGTGCGGCTCGACGCCGACGGACGGTTCCGGGTGCGCCTCGCCGCCCCGCGGATGCGGCCCGAGGAGCGGGCCGCGCTCACCACGATCGCCGCCGTCGTGCTCGGCGTCACCCCGGAGCGGGTCGAGATCGAGCTGGGCGGCGAGGGCGGCGCGGCGGCCGGGCCCCCGGCCCCGGCCGCGGCCGGCGGGGACGAGCCGGAGGACGTGGTCCGCTGGGGCATGCCGGTGGTGCGCGCCTGCGAGGCGCTCGCGGCGATGCTCGGCGAGCGGGAGGCCCACCCCGGCGTGCCGCTGGAGGCGCGGGCGCGGGCCGACGCCCCGGACGGGGGGCACGCCTTCGGGGCGCAGTTCGCCGAGGCGCGGGTGAACCTGGACACCGGCGAGGTCCGGGTGCCGCGGCTGCTCGGAGTGTTCACCGCCGGATCCGCGGCCGACGCGGACGCGCTGCGCGCCCGGTTCACCGGGGCGATGACGCTCGGGCTGTCGATGACCCTGTGCGAGGAGGGCGAGCTCGACGAGCGGTGGGGCGGCTTCCTCAACCAGGACCTGTCCCACTACCTGCTCGCCACCTTCGCCGACGCCCCGGACGTGGCGGCCCTGCTCCTCCCGGGCGACGGCCCCGCGCCGGACCCGGCGGAGGCCGACCGGCTCACCGGCCTGGGCACGTCCGGGACGGCCGCCGCGATCGCGAACGCGGTTCACCACGCGACCGGGATCCGCGTGCGCGACCTGCCCATCCGCCTCGACGCGCTGGTCGGCCGGCTGCCCACCGGCTGAGCCGTACCGCAGCGCCGGGCCGCGGCCCTGAACCCGGTGATCGGCCGGGCCGTACCCCCTGCTGCCGATGCCGATCGCGCCCGAACGATTCAGCCGTTACCGTCCGCCGAATTCCGGACCCGGCCGCGGGGCCGCTGGTCACGGTGTGGCACGGTACGGTACGCCGGGTGGACCCCGGGGGAACGCGCGGACACGGCGGGCGTGGCGCACCGAGGTGAGGAAGAGTGGGAGACATGACGAAGAAGGCAGTCATCGGCGTTACCGGCCTCGCCACGATGGGCAGGAACCTCGCGCGCAATCTCGCCCGGCACGGGCACGTCGTCGCGGTGCACAACCGGACGCCGGCCAGGACGAAGGCGCTGATCAGCGAGTACGGGCACGAGGGCGAGTTCCTGCCCGCCGAGACGCCCGAGGAGTTCGTGCGGTCCCTGGAGCGGCCCCGGCGCATCGTGATCATGGTGAAGGCGGGGGCGGCCACCGACGCGGTGATCCAGGAGTTCGCGCCGCTGCTCGAGCCCGGCGACATGATCGTCGACGGCGGCAACGCCCACTTCGAGGACACCCGGCGGCGCGAGCGCGAGCTGCGCGAACGCGGCATCCACTTCGTTGGCACGGGCATCTCCGGCGGCGAGGAGGGGGCGCTCAACGGGCCGAGCATCATGCCCGGCGGCTCGCCCGAGTCGTACCAGGCGCTCGGCCCGCTGCTGGAGAGCATCGCCGCCAAGGTGGAGGGCGTGCCGTGCTGCACCCACGTCGGCCCGGACGGCGCCGGCCACTTCGTGAAGATGGTGCACAACGGCATCGAGTACGCCGACATGCAGCTCATCGCCGAGGCGTACGACCTGCTGCGGCACGGGCTCGGCATGCCGCCCGCCGAGATCGCCGAGGTGTTCCGCACCTGGAACTCGGGGCGGCTCGAGTCGTACCTGATCGAGATCACCGCCGAGGTGCTCGCGCACACCGACCCGGCCACCGGGCGGCCGTTCGTGGACGTCGTGGTCGACCAGGCCGAGCAGAAGGGCACCGGCCGGTGGACCGTGCAGACCGCGCTCGACCTCGGGGTGCCGGTGAGCGGCATCGCCGAGGCGGTGTTCGCCCGGTCGCTGTCCGGCAGCCCGCGGCTGCGCGAGGCGGCGCGCGGCCTGCCCGGACCGTCCCGGTTCAAGCTGGAGCAGCGGTTCGCCGACGACGTCGAGCAGGCCCTGTACGCCTCGAAGATCGTGGCCTACGCGCAGGGCTTCAACCAGATCCAGGCGGCGAGCGACGAGTACGGCTGGAACATCGACCTCGGCGCGATGGCGACGATCTGGCGGGGCGGGTGCATCATCCGGGCCCGGTTCCTCGACCGCATCCGCGCCGCGTACGCCGCCGACCCGCACACCCCGACGCTGCTCACCGACGACCACTTCGCCGGCGCGCTCGGGGACGCCCAAGACTCCTGGCGGACCGTGGTGTCGATCTCGGCGCAGCTCGGCATCCCCACCCCGGGCTTCGCGAGCGCGCTCGCCTACTACGACGCGCTGCGCGCCGAGCGGCTGCCGGCCGCGCTCACCCAGGCGCAGCGGGACTTCTTCGGGGCGCACACCTACCGCCGCGTCGACCGCGAGGGCTCCTTCCACACCCGCTGGGAGCTGGCCGACCGGCCGGAGATCACCGCCTGACCGCTGCGGCCCGGCCGTTTACCGCGGCCGGCCGCACGCCCGTGTCCGGCCGGGTGGCGCGCCCGGCCGGATCGGCCCGGCGGCCGGCGCACCGCCGGACGCGAACAGATCGGGGCCAAGCGCTGGACCGGGTTTTCCACAGCCGGTGCGTCGCTTCCGACTGGCCCGGTCGCGGGCGGTTATCAATCGGGTATGGCCGTCCGAGCACCCGACGATGGCGAGCTCCGGAGCCTGCCGTCCGCCGTCGCCCTCACCGTCGCCTCGGCGCTGCTGTGGGGCGTGGCCCACCTGGTCGCCGGGCGTACCCGGGCCGGGGTGGCCCTGCTCGCGCTGCAGGCCGGCCTCGTCACGATCACGCTCGTCGCGCTCACCGCGCTGCGGCTGCGGCTGCTGCCGCTCGCCGTACAGCCGGGGTGGCTCACCGCGCTGATCGTCGCGATGCCGGTGATCGGCGCGATCTGGGTGGCCGTGGTGGTCTGCTCCTACCGGGTGGTACGGCCGGCCGACGCGGCCGGGCCGGGCCGGGTGCTCGCGGCCGCGGTCGTCACCGCGCTGTGCGCGGCGATCGCCGTCCCGTTCGCGCACACCGCCCGGCTCGCCTACGTCTCGCGGGACGTGCTCGTCACCCTGTTCGCCCCGGACGAGCAGGGGGACGACCCGTGGCGGGGCCGGTCCCGGGTGAGCATCCTGCTGATCGGCGCCGACGCGGCGAAGAACCGGCCGGGCGCGCGCACCGACAGCATGACCGTCGCCACCGTCGACGTCCGCACCGGCCGCACGGTCCTGTTCGGGCTGCCCCGCAACCTGGAGCGGCCGCCGATGCCCGGCCCGGCGCGCCGCTGGTTCCCGTTCGGCTTCACCGGCGACGGCACCGCCCGCACCCCCGGGCTGCTCAACGAGGTCCACCAGTGGGCGGAGGACCACCCGGAGGTGCTGCCGGACGTGCCCGACGGCCGCCGCGGCCCCACCCTGCTCAAGCAGACCGCCGAGCTCATCCTCGGCATCCCGGTGGACCACTACGTGATGGTGGACATGCGGGGCTTCGCCGAGCTCATCGACGCGATCGGCGGGGTCACCGTCACCATCGAGTCGGACATCCCGTACGGCAGGCAGGGGAACGTGCTGCGCGCGGGCCGGCGGCGGCTGTCCGGCACCGAGGCCCTCTGGTACGGGCGCTCGCGCAGCGACAGCAACGACTACGTGCGGATGGCCCGGCAGAAGTGCCTGCTGTACGCGCTGGCCCGGCAGGCCGACCCGGCCGCGGTGATCAAGGGGTTCGAGCGCATCGCCGAGGCCGCCAAGCGGCACGTCTCCACCGACATCCCCCGCGACATGCTGCCCGCGCTCGCCGACCTCGCCGCCCGGATGGACGCCGCGGAGCTGCGCACGCTCCAGTTCGTGCCGCCGCTGATCGACCCGTCCGCCCCGAACTGGTACCTCATCCGCCGCAAGGTCGCCGAGGCGCTCGACGACGAAGGGGACCGCCCGCGCCGCCGCTCCCCCGCGGGCGCGACGCCCCGCCCCTCCCCCGCGCCGGACCGCCCGGCGAGGCTCGCCGCCCTGTGTGGATGATCCGGTCACGGGCCGCGCCGGCCGGGCGGTTTTGTGGCAGACTGCCGCTCTGCTGGTGTCGCGTGACAGTCGCCCGCGAAGGGGCTTGCGCATGGGTGCTCCAGGCCGACTCATCGTCAACCGGTACCGCCTCGTGCGAGCGCTGGGGCAGGGGCGCGCGGGCACCGTGTGGGAGGGGCGCGACACGCTGCTCGACCGCCCGGTGGCGGCCAAGGAGGTGACGCCGCCGCCCGGCCTGGGCGTGACGGGCCGGGCGGAGTTCATCCGCCGGGTCACCCTCACCGCGAACGCGGCGACCCGGGTCGCGCACCGGAACCTCGTCGCCGTCTACGACGTGGCCGAGGACGACGGGCGGCTGTGGATCGTGATGGAGCTGCTGCCGTCCCGGTCGCTCGCGGCGATCGTCGCCAACGACGGGCCGCTGCCGCCGGAGCGGGTCGCGGACGTCGGGCGGCGGCTGCTCGACGCGCTGTCGGCCGCGCACGCGGCCGGGCTGGTGCACGGCGACGTCCGCCCGGCGAACGTGCTCGTCGGGTACGACGGCCGGGTCGCGCTCGCCGACCTCGGCGTGCCGGTGACCGACGGCGTGCCACCGTACCGGGCCCCCGAGGGCGCGCGGTCGGGACCCGCCGCGGATCTGTGGGCGCTCGGCGCCACCCTCTACACCGCCGCGGTCGGCACGCCGCCCGTGGCCGCCGACGGGGTGCCGGCCGAGGAGCTCGCGCGCGCCCCCACGGCGCTCCGGCCGGTGCTCGGCGGCCTGCTCGCCGCGGACCCGGCCGCCCGGCTCACGGCCGCGCAGGCCGGCGCGATGCTCGCCGCGCTCGCGCCGCCGGAGGAGGAGCCCGCCGACCCGGCGGCCCGCAGGCGGGTCCGGGCGGCCCGTGGGGGCGAGCGCGCCCGATCCGGCCGCGCGCCGGGGGCGGGTGGCGGCGCGCGCGTGCCGCGGGCGGCCCGCGACGCGCTCGTCGTCGCGGCGGCCGGAGGAGCGGTGCTCGCGCTCGCGGCCGGCGGCATCGCCTTCTGGCGCTCGCTGGCCGACGACGCGGCGGCCCCCATGGCGGTGCGGACCGCGGGTGGCGGCGCGGCCGCCACCGCGTCGCCCACGGCGGCGGCCCGCCTGCCGCTGACCCGGTACCGGTCCAAGGCCGGCTGGGAGGCCGCGGTGCCGAAGGGGTGGAAGCGCACCGGCCGCGCCGACGGCGCGGAGTGGTCCGCCCCGGACGGCTCCGGCCACCTGCGGATCAGCGTCGCCGACCTGGGCGGCCAGGACCCGCTCATCGTGCTGCAGGACGCCGAGTCGGACCTGTCGGCGTCGGTGGAGTCCTACCGCAAGATCCGGATGGAGCGCATCGCGGCCGGGAGCGGCGAGGCCGCCGAGTGGGAGGCGAGCTGGCGGGCCTCGGGGCTGCGCCCCTACCCCTGGGCCGCGGCGGACACGGTCTACCGCGAGCTCCGCCGGGTGATCCGGACCGGCCGGACCACCACGACCATCACCTGGGTCACCCCCGAGGCGGACTGGGAGGAGCTCCGCCCCACGCTGCGCGCGGTCCTCGGCCGCTACCGCGCCCCCGCGGCGGCCGGTTGAGCCCCCGCCGCGCCCGCCGCCCACCCGATCGCCGCCCGCGCCGCCGGTCGCCCCGCGGATCCCGCCGAGCCCGTTGCCGGTATCCCGGATCCCCCGGTACGGCCCGCCGCGATGCGCCACCGATGCGCGGCGCGCCCGCCGTCGCTCCTGCGCGCCGGTAGCCACACCCGCCACGGCCGGAGCGCGAAGCCGCCGCCCCGGCGCACCGCCCGACCGCGCGGCCACGGGCACGGGCGGTCCGCCGCCTGCCGCGGGCGTCACCGCCGCGCTCGCGCCGTCCGAGCGCGCGGGGACACGACCGCCGATCTCGCGGCCCGGCCGGGCGGATCGCCCACCCATGCCCGGCTCGCACCCTGCGCACCTCGCGTCCCCGTATGCCGTTTTCGCAGGTGGGCGGCCGGGCCGTACCGGCGACGGATACCTGACGACACCCCGGAAACGGCCCACGCGAGAGCCGGAGGCGTGGCATCATGGTCCCCGCACCAAGTGAAAGTGATTTTCATCATCATCACCAGATTGGATCGGGGAACGTGAGGGTTGCCTTCGTCGGCAAGGGCGGCAGCGGGAAGACGACGCTGTCGTCGCTGTTCGCGAGGTACGTCGCCGCCCAGGGCGGCGAGGTGATCGCCATCGACGCGGACATCAACCAGCACCTCGGCCTCGTGCTCGGGCTCGACGAGGACCGGCTGCCGGAGCCGCTCGGCGGCCACCTGACCGAGATCAAGGACTACCTGCGCGGCGACAACCCGCGCATCCGCTCCGCCGCGGCCATGGTGAAGACGACCCCGCCGGGCCGCGGCTCCCGGCTGGTGCGGGTGGACGACGCGTTCTTCCGCAAGTTCAGCGTCGAGGTCGAAGGGCTGCGCCTCATGGTCACCGGCCCGTTCGCCGAGGAGGACCTCGGGGTCGCCTGCTACCACTCGAAGGTCGGGGCGGTCGAGCTCTACCTCAACCACCTGGTCGACGGGCCGGGCGAGTACGTGATCGTCGACATGACCGCGGGCGCCGACTCGTTCGCCTCCGGCCTGTTCACGCGGTTCGACCTGACGTTCCTCGTCGCCGAGCCCACCCGGCAGGGCGTCGGCGTCTACCGCCAGTACCGCGAGTACGCCGCCGACTACGACGTGCCGATCGTGGTCGTGGGCAACAAGGTTCAGGACGACGGCGACGTCGCGTTCCTGCGCGACCAGGTGGGCGACGACCTGCTCGTCTGGCTGGAGCACTCGCGCGCGGTGCGCGGCATGGAGCAGGGCCGCCCGTTCACCCTCGACGACCTGGAGCCGGGCAACCGCGACGCCCTCGCCGCGATGCTGCGCCGGCTCGACGCGCAGCCCAAGGACTGGGAGAAGTTCGGCCGCCAGGCGATCGAGTTCCACCTGCGCAACGCCGAGGCGTGGGCGAACCGCGCGGTCGGCGAGGACCTGCGCGCCCAGGTCGACCCGGACTTCGTCTTCGGCCCGGTCGCCGCGGGATCGCCCGCGTGATCCCCCGCCGCCCCGGTGCCGTACGGCCTCGCCGCGGCGGTGTTAGCCGGTCCGCCGGTGACGCGCAAGAGAGATCTGATCTCGCCTTCGCGTCCGGCGAGTGTCGCCTCGCGGTGGCTGGAAGCCGGTCGGCTGATCGGCCTAGCGTCGAAGCGGTTGCCCCGCCACCGGTGATCAGCTCCCGAGGCACATCCGCCCGTCATTCCGATGCGAGAGGAGCACGCCAATGTCGCTGACCGTTCCCCGTGATCTGCTCGACCGGGCCCAGGCCGGGGAGGTGGACGACGAATCGTTCGTCGCCTGCATCCGCGACTCCCTGCCGTACGCCTGGTCGGTGATCAGCGGGCTGGTCGAGGAGCGTAACCGGACCGGCGCCGACTTCGCCGACAACCAGGTGCCGCCGCCGGACGAAACCGCCCGCGGCCAGCTGCTGCGCTGCATGGCGAGCGACGCCATGCGCGGCGCGCTGGAGCGCCACTTCGGCGTGCGGCTCGCCTTCCAGAACTGCCACCGGGTCGCCGTGTTCGCGCCCACCGCGACCGAGGCGTACGCCGAGTTCATCACCCCGCGCGCGCAGATCCTCAACCAGCGTCCCGAGCTCGTCGACTGCTGAGCGCGACGGGCGACGGAGCGGGCGGGCCGGGCGTCTCGGCCCGCCCGTTTCGCCTGGCCGGGGGCGGCCGCCTAGCGGGCGCCCCCGTTGACGTAGAGGGTCTGGCCGCTCACGTACGAGGCGTCGTCCGAGGCGAGGAACGCCACCACCGCCGCGACCTCCTCGGGGCGGCCGACGCGGCGCAGCGGCGTGTTCGCCGCGGCCGCCGCCTGGTGCTCCTCCGGGGTGACCCCGACCCGGACCGCCGTGGCCTCCGTCATCGCGGTGACGATGTAGCCGGGGGCCACCGCGTTCACCCGGATGCCGAACGGGCCGAGTTCGATCGCCATCGTGGCGGTGAGGCCCTGGATCCCGGCCTTCGCCGCCGAGTAGTTCGCCTGGCCCCGGTTGCCGAGCGCGGAGCGGCTCGACACGTTGACGATCGCGCCGTACCGCTCGGCGACCATGTGGCGCTGCACCGCCTTGGAGACGAGGAAGACGCTCTTGAGGTTGACGTCGAGGACCCGGTCCCAGTCCTCCTCGGACATCTTGAACAGCAGGTTGTCCCGGGTGATCCCGGCGTTGTTCACCAGCACGTCGACGCGCCCGAACGCCTCGACGGCCGCCTCCACCATCTCCTCCACCTGACCGGCGTCGGAGACGTCGCAGGCGAGCGCGATCGCCTCGCCGCCGGCCCGCTTGATCTCGTCCACGACCGGGCCGCAGCGTCCGGCGTCGAGGTCCACCACCGCGACGGCGGCGCCCTCCGCGGCGAGCCGTCGCGCGGTGGCCGCGCCGATGCCCTGCGCGGCCCCGGTGACCAGGGCGTACCTGCCTTCGAACCGGCGGGGAACTGGAGTGGGCACGGGGATCCTCCTTGACGGGGGTGGCGGCCTCATCATGCCGGATCGGGATCTACCCCGCGGACCGGGCGCCATCCCCCGGCAGCAGCGACTGCACCGGCTCCAGATCCGCGGCGATGTACCGCGCGGCCACGTGGATCGCCCGCAGCGTGGCGGCGACCGACGGGCGGTGCGTGCTCGACGGCCGCACCACCGCGTGCACCTCCCGGGCCGGCGGATCGCCGGGCAGCATGCGCACCGCGATGCCGCGCACCCCCGCGGCGAGCGCGAGCGAGGGCACCGCCGCGATGCCGACCCCCTTCGCCACCAGGCCGAGGATCGTGCCGAGCCCCTCGAACTCCCACGCCACCGGCTGGGCCCCGCCCACGTCGGCGAGTAACCGGTCCACGGCGAGCCGGGACGGCTCGCCCTCCGGCGTCGCCATCCACGGCTCGCCCCGCAGCGCGTGCAGGTCGACCGGCACCGCCGGGTCGGCCATCGGGTGCCTGCGCGGCACCACGAGCACGAGCGGGTCCTTCAGCAGCGGGAACACCTGCAGGTTGTCGTAGCCGCGGGCCCGGCCGTACCAGTCGTCCACGAGCGCGATGTCCACCTCGCCGGACTGCACCTCGCGCAGGCCGCGACCGGACCGGCTCTGCCGCAGCCGCAGCGTGAGCTCCTTGTGCCGCCGCAGCGAGCGGGCGAGCGCCGGGGCGAACGCGACCGCGGCCGTGGGGAACGCGGTGACCACCACCCGCCCCCGGGGCGTGGCGGCGTGCGCGGACAGGTCCGCCTCGGCCTCCTCGACCAGCGCGAGGATGCGCTCGGCGTACCCGACGAGGCGGCGACCGGCGTCGGTCAGCTCGGCGCTGCGCGAGGTCCGGTCGAGCAGCGCGGTGCCCGCCTCACGCTCCAGCGTCGCGAGCTGTTGGGAAACCGCACTCGGCGTGTAACCCAGCGCGGCCGCCGTCGCGGCAATGCTCCCTCTACGAGCGAATTCACAGATGAGCGCCAGGCGTCTGATATCTAGCATCACTAAATCTTATGCCCACCCACGGCAACCCTCGCTTGTACTTACGCCTACGCCGACGCACTCTGGGAACGGTTCCGAGCAGACGAAGGGTTTGTGCATGAACGTCACGCTTTCTGCCACCTTGGCGGCAAACGAGGAGATAGCACGTCGGCGCCGGGCCGGAGAGCGGGTGCTCCACATGGCGTTCGGCGAGGCAGGACTTCCGGTCCATCCCTCGTTACGCCACCGCCTCGAGGCGTCCTCCGCGAGCAACGGGTACGGGCCGGTCGCGGGTACGGCGGAGCTGCGCGAGGCCGCCGCGGGCTACTGGGCGCGGCGCGGCCTGCCGACCGACCCCGAGCTGGTGGTCTCCGGGCCCGGCAGCAAGCCGTTGCTCTACGCCCTCCTCATGGCGATCGGCGGCGACATCGTGCTGCCGCGGCCGAGCTGGGTGAGCTACGCCGCCCAGGCCGAGCTGATCGGGGTGCGCCCCCTGCTGGTGCCGCCGCGGCCCGGTGAGGGCGGGGTGCCCGACCCCGAGCTCGCCGCCGAGGCGGTACGCGCGGCCCGGGCCGAGGGCCGCGACGTCCGCTCGGTGCTCGTCACCCTCCCGGACAACCCCACCGGGCTGCTGCCGCGGCCGGAGACCGTGCATCGGCTGGTCGAGGTGGCCCGGGAGCTCGATCTGACGATCATCTCCGACGAGATCTACGGCGATCTCGTGCACGACCCGCTCAACCGGTGCCCGAGCCCCGCGGCGCTCGCCCCCGAGCGCACCGTGATCACGACCGGGCTGAGCAAGAGCCTCGCCCTGGGCGGCTGGCGCATCGGCGTGGCCCGGCTCCCCGACCGCGGCCACGACCTGCGCGCCCGCATGCTCGCGATCGCGAGCGAGATCTGGTCGAGCCCGACCGCCCCCGTCCAGCACGCGGCGGCCTACGCGTTCTCCGAGCCGGTCGAGCTCGTCCGCCGGATCGCCGAGAGCCGGCGGCTGCACGCCACCGTGGTGCGGGCGGTGGCCGGACTGTTCCGGGAGGCCGGGGCGGCCCTGCACATGCCGCACGGCGGCTTCTACCTCTACCCCGACTTCGGTTTCCTCACCGGCTTCGCCACCTCGGACGAGTTCGCCGCCGTCCTGCTCGACCGGTACGGCGTGGGCGTGCTCCCCGGCAGCGCGTTCGGCGACGACCCGCGGGCGCTGCGCGTGCGGGTGGCGACGAGCATGCTGTACGGCGAGACCACCGAGCAGCGGCTCGCCGCGCTGGACGCCGCGGACCCCGTGAGCCTGCCGTGGATCGCCGACGCGCTCGACCACCTCGCCGAGGCCCTGTCCGGCATCACCGGCAACGAGGTCCGCCCGGTCTCCCGCCGGACGCTCGCCACCACCTCTCTCTGATCCGCTCCCTCTGCCCCCTGATCCGATCCCGTTGACCCGGACTCCGCGGTTCCGGAGCCGGCGTCGCCGGCCCGGACCCCGGCATCGACGGCGCGCGGCGCATCCGGTCGCGTGCCGGTCTCCTGGCGCGCGGAAAACCGGACGGCCCGCCCGGATCGGTGATCCGGGCGGGCCGTCGCTCGGGGTGCGCGCATTCGGGAAAGCCGCGGTTGAGACCGCGTCGTCACGTCAGGCCGGACGCTCCGTGCGGGCGCGCCGGTCTATCGGCGGGCCCAGTAGACGGTCCGGTAGCCGCTGCAGGCGAACGGGCTGCCGCCCCTCCGGTCGACCTGGCAGACGCGGGCCTTGACGGCGCGGACGTGGTTCCGGGTGAAGGAGAAGTACCGCGGCGGCTTGTCCGCGCCGCACCAGGTGTAGCTCGGGCCGGACTGCCAGCGCCACGAGCCGAGGCGGCGCACCTGGAAGCTCACGTAGGCGCACTTGCCGCCCCGGCGGAAGGTGCGGAAGTCACGGTCGGTGAGCCGGCCGGAGACGGTCACCAGATTGGTTCTGCCGCGCCGGATCCACTCATCCCGGACGAAGCCTTTCGCGCTCGCCAGGCCGTTTCTGGCGTAGATCGGACCCCAGTCGTCGACGTGCGCCGAGGCCTTGGGCTTGGTGGTGGTCGATGCGGCGGCAGGGGAGGCGAGGGCCGGCACGCCGAGGGCGACGATCCCGGCCGCGGCCGTGACGCCGAGAAGGGTGCTGATCGAGCGGCGCATGACATTCCTCCGATTTGACGAGGTTGCGGGAGCGAGTTGCGAGCCGTGCGCCTTCCATGAGGGCTCGCACCGTCAGTGAAACCCGCGCCGCCTGCATACCGCTTGCACGGGGACCGGCTTCGCTTACAGAACGCTGAAGCCGTGAATGCAGACCGATCACAATCGCGCGGCGAATTGTCCCCGATAGGACAAGTCGGACAAATTCCGACGTCAGCCGCCACGTCACATCCCGCCGCCGGTTCCGCCCCGCCGCGGGGTACGGCACGGCCGTACCGCTCGCCGATCGCCGCGACACCGGCGGCGGCGTCCGGGGGCGAACCGTACCACGGCCGCCGGAACGGACGGGGACGCACCCCGCCGACACGGCGGCCGGGCGCCCGCACGCCGCGGCCGGGCGCGCGGTCCGCCGGCCCCGCCTCGGCGGGTGACGGGTGAGCGGCCCGGAAAGCGCAGGCAGCACGGCGGTTGCCGGCACGTCCGGCGAGGCGACCGGCGGCCGCGGCCGCCCGCGGGCGCGTTCGCGCGGGCGCGATGTCCTCCGCGGCCGCTGGGCACCGCGGAGGACCGAGGCCGAAAACGGCCTGCGCGCGGCACGGCGCCGGGCGACGTCCGGGACGACCGGGAATCGTGCGCCGCGGAACCGGCCTATCGGCCCGGAAACGACCGGGCCGCGAATATCGTCTCGGCGTGGCCGCGGTGCGACCACGCGCGCTCGCCATTGTGAATCCCCGCCCCCGGGTGAAACCCGATCAACGCCGAATCCACACTTCGGCCAGGGTTATCCTCCGTGTCTAGGGCGCGTGCAATACGGGGATCTATGATTCGGTGAAAATCGGCTCCAGGGGCGGAGAAAACAGAGAATGGCTGGTCAGGTGGGGGGACATGGGCTGCGTTTCGCCATTCTCGGGCCGGTGCGGGCCTGGCGTGACGGCCAGGAGCTCGACCTCGGCACCCCGCTGCAGCGCTCGATCCTCGCGATGCTGCTGATCCGCGCGGACCGCGTGGTCACCCCCGAGGAGATCATCGACGGGGTCTGGGGCGAGGGGGCGCCGCCCCGCGCGCTCGGCGCGCTGCGCACCTACGTGTCGCGGCTGCGCGGCGTGCTCGAGCCGGGCCGTTCCCCGCGCTCCCGGCCGCGGCTGCTCACCTCGGTCGGCCGCGGGTACGCCCTGCGCCTCGGCGAGGGCGCGCTCGACCTGGCCGAGTTCGAGCGCCTCGTCACCGAGGCCGAGTCCCGGCGGCGGGACGGGCGCATGGCGGAGGCCGCCGAGACGCTGCGGACCGCGCTCGGCCTGTGGGCCGGGGAGCCGCTCACCGGCGCGGTCGGGCCGTTCGCGGAGAACCAGCGGGAACGGCTCGCCGAGCGCCGCATGACCGTGGTGGAGAACCTCGTCGACCTCGACCTGGGGCTCGGCCGGCACGCCGACCTCGTCGCCGAGCTGCGCGCGCTCACCGGCGAGCATCCGCTGCGCGAGCGGCTGCGCGCCCAGCTCATGCTCGCCTACTACCGCTGCGGGCGGCAGGCCGAGGCGCTCAACGTGTTCACCGAGACCCGGCGGGTGCTCGTCGAGGAGCTGGGCGTGGAGCCGGGCCCCGAGCTCGCCGCGCTCCACCGGCGCATCCTCGCCGCCGACCCCGCGCTCATGATCCCGTCCCGCGCCCCGGAGGCGCCCGCCCCTGCGGAGGGCACGGCGGACGGCGGGCGGGACGGCGGGGAGGGCGCCGCCCCGCCCGCGGCGCGGCGGCACGGCACGCCCGGCCCGGGCGCCCCGGACCCCGCGGCGGGCACCGGCGGAGGCGCCGCCCCGCCCGGCGAGGCGGACCCGCAGCAGCCGGGACCACAGCAGCCGGGGCCGCCGCGGGTGGGGCCGCCCCGGCCGGCCCAGCTCCCCCCGGCGGTCGCCGACTTCACCGGCCGCAAGGAGCTCGTCAACCGGCTCCGCACGCTGCTGACGAGCCCGCCCGCCCCCGAGGCCGTGCCGATCGCCGCGATCTCCGGCATCGGCGGCGTGGGCAAGACCACGCTCGCCGTGCACGTCGCGCACCTGGTGCAGGACCGGTTCCCCGACGGTCAGCTCTACGCCGACCTGCGCGGCGACGGCGACGACCCGGTCCCCCCGGAGCACGTGCTCGCCGCGTTCCTGCGCGGCCTCGGCGTGCCAATGGACGTCATGCCCGAGGGCACGGCCGAGCGGGCCGCGCTGTACCGCTCGCTCCTCGCCGACCGGCGCATCCTCGTGCTGCTCGACAACGCGCGGGACGCGGCGCAGGTGACGCCGCTGCTGCCGGGCGCGCCGGGCTGCGCGGCGATCGTCACCGGCCGGGTCAAGTTCGCCGACCTGCCCGCGGCCCGGCTCATCGACCTCGACGTGATGGAGCCGGACGAGGCGCTCGACCTGTTCGCCGCGGTCGCCGGGCCGGAGCGGGTGGCGGCCGAGCGGGCCGCGGCGATGGACGTGGTCGCCGCCTGCGGGTTCCTGCCGCTCGCGGTGCGCATCGTGGCGGCGCGGCTCGCCGCGCGGCCCGCGTGGACGATCGCCTCGATCGTGCCCCGGCTCGCCGACGAGCGGCGCCGCCTCGACGAGCTGCGGGTCGGCAACCTCGCGGTGAGCGCCACCTTCGCCCTCGGGTACGGCCAGCTGGAGGCGCGGCAGGCCCGGGCGTTCCGGCTGCTGTCGCTGCCGAGCGGCCCGGCGATCTCGGCGCACGCGGCGGCCGCGATGCTCGGCCACGACCCGGTCGAGACCGAGGAGGTGCTCGAGTCGCTCGTCGACGCGAGCCTGCTCGAGGCCCCCGCGCCGGGCCGGTACCGCTACCACGACCTGGTCAAGCTCTTCGCCCGGCGGGAGGCCGAGCGGGCCGAGGACCCGGCCGAGGCCGCGCGGGCGCTGCGCCGGCTGCTCGGCTTCTACCTCGCCTCGGCGCAGGCGGCCCACCGGCTCGCGTACGAGGGCAGCATCCTCGCCGACCGGCTGTCGGCGCCCGCGGTGCCGGGCCGTACCTTCGCCTCGGCGGACGAGGCCGTGGCGTGGCTCGCCGCGGAGGGCGAGGACATGTTCGCCGCGATCGGGCAGGCGGTCGGCGGGTCGTGGGACGGGCCGCCGCCGCTCGCCACCGCCGCCGACCTGCTCGTGGCGATGGAGCCGCTGCTGGAGACCGGCACCTACGCCCACGAGTTCGACCGGCGGGCCCGGGCCGTGCTCGCCGCCGCCCGGGAGGCCGGGGACGCATCCAGCGAGCTGCGCTGCCGCTACGTGCTCGCCCGCGTGCGCTTCGGGGCGAACCGGCTGGACGAGGCCGAGCAGGAGTTCCGCCGCGCGCTCGACCTCACCGAGGCGACCGGCGACTCGGTGCTCGCCGGCGAGATCCTCAACGGCCTCGGCGTCGTCGCCGGGCGCAAGCGCCGCCACCGGGAGGCGCTGTCCTGGTTCGACGCGGCGCTGCAGGTCTACCGCGACACCGGGGTGCCCGCGGGTGAGGCGCTCGTGCTCAGCTATTCGGCCCGCGACCACCTCGGCCTGGGGGACGCGGAGGCGGCGATCGCCGCGGCCGAGCGCGGGCTCGCCATCTTCACCGAGATCGGCAGCGGGGCCGGGATGGCGCGGGCCCGGTACCACCTCGGCATCGTGCTCTCCCGGGTGGGCCGGTTCACCGAGGCGGTGGTGCACCACGCCGAGTGCCTGGAGTTCTTCCGGGCGAGCCGGCAGCGGGTCTGGGAGCAGCGGGTGTGCTACCGCCTCGCCGAGACCTTCGTCGCCGCGGGCCGCCACTCGGAGGCGGCCCGGCACGCCGAGCAGGCGCTCGCGGTGAGCCGCGAGATCGCCCACCCGTACGGCGAGGCGCAGGCGCTCGCGGTGCTCGGCAAGGCCCTCGGCGGCCTCGGCGGCACCCGGCGCAGCGCGGAGTGCCTGCGGGCCGCCCACGAGATCTTCCGCCGCCTCGGCGCCCCCGAGGCGGACGACCTGCGCCCGCTGCTGGAACGGGACGGGGTCGGCAGCTGATCGGGACGGGCGTCCGGCCGGCCCCTCCGGTCACCGCCGCGGTCTCCGGATCCGAGGCCCCCGGTGCGCCGACGGTGGCCGCCGCCTCACGATGGTGACCGGCCGGACGGGGCGCGCGGCCCCGAACCCCATGAACCGGCGCCCGGGTCCCACGATCCCGCGCGCCGCTCAACATCCGCTTAAAGATCGCTGTATCGATCGGTTGCGGGTTCCTTGATCCGGAAGAACCCCTCGGCGATCAGCGGGCGCAGCTCGTCGGCGCGCGCCACGGTCTCGTCCGGGTCGGCCCCGGTCAGCTCGGCGATCGCGGCGAGCAGCGCGCCGAGCGGCAACTCGCCGTCGCACGCCCCGGCGAGCGCGGCCGCCACGGTACCGACCTGGGCCTGGCGGCGCAGCCCCGCGGTCTGGCGGAGCACGATCCGCGCGGGGTCCTCGGCGCCCGGCGGCCCGATCCGCTCCTCGACCACGTCCTCGCGGGTCACCAGGCGGGCCTGGCGCAGCTCCTCGGCGCCGATCCGGTGCGCGATCGTGATCGCGTCGAGCACCTCCTCGACGTAGGCGCCCACCGGCTGCTCCACCGGGGTGGTGAGCTCCTCCACCCGGACCACCGGGTCGAGGGCGCCGCCGTCCCGCAGCGTGATCCAGCCGAACCCGATCCCGGTCACGCCGAGCGACTCCAGCCAGCCCAGCCACTCGTCGTACCGCTCGCGGTAGGCGGGGGTGCCCTGCTCGGCGGAGTCCCGCAGCCACAGCTCGACGTACTCGGCCGGGTCGAGCACGTCCCGCTGTACGGCCCAGCCGTCGCAGCCGGTCTCGGCGAGCCAGCCGCCGACCCGGTCCCGCCAGTCCTCGCCCGCCACGTGCAGCCAGTTGGCGAGGATCTGGCAGTACCCGCCCGGGTTGAGGTGCCGCGGCGCAGCGCGGACCAGGTCGCGGCAGAAGCCGTCGGCGGCCGCGCCGGTCTCCCGGTAGGTGAACCGGCCGCGCGGCGAGATCACGAACGGCGGGTTGCTCACCACCAGGTCGAACCGCTCGCCGGAGACCGGTTCGAAGCCGGACCCGAGCCGCGTGTCCACGCCCTCGATCCCGGAGAGCGCCCAGCTCAGCCGGGCGAGGTCGAGCGCCCGCGGGTTGACGTCGGTGGCGGTGATCCGCCCGGCCCGGCCGGCGAGGTGGAGCACCTGCACCCCGCACCCGGTGCCGAGGTCGAGCGCGGACTCCACGGGGCGGCGGATGACCAGGTTGGCGAGGTTCGCCGAGGCGCCGCCGGCGCCCACCACGTGGTCGGGGCGGAGCGCCGGGTCGCCGGGCCGTACCTTGCGGTCGGAGACGAGGTAGCCGCCGGACTCCCAGGGCTGCAGGTGCACGGCCGCCCGGACCTCGTCGCCGTCGCGGTGCAGCAGGCCCGCGGCGACGAGCCCGTCGACCGGCAGGTCCAGGTACCGCTCGGGTACGGCGAGCCCGAGCCACCACAGCCGGATCAGCGCGCCGAGCGGGTCGGGGGCGCGGGTGGCGCGCTCGGCGGGGACGAGCTGTTCGCGGGCGAGCGCCGCGGCGGCGACGTCCCCGAGGCGGTCGCGCACGCCGTCGATCGTGTAGCCGGTGGCGAGCAGCCGGTCGCGGAGCCGGGCGAGCAGGTCGGCGGGGACGTCCACGGCTCCCGAATCTAGCGGGTCCGGCGTCCGGCCCCGGTCAGCGGCCTGTAAGTACCGATCAAGCGGGCAGGGGTACGGATATGGCGTAGCACCGTGTGATCGGACGGGTGACCGACCTGGTCACCGCTGGGTGACCGACCTGGTCACCGCTGGGTGACCGAGTACGTGACGAAACGCACGAGGACGGCCTGATGTTGATCCCCTGCTTCGCCTGCGAAGCCCGGTTCACCCCCGACGAGTACTTCGCCGCGTGCCACGACTACCACCGCGGCCGCGATCTCGTCGCGTGGACCTGCCCCCGCTGCGGCAACCGGGACGAGTTGCGCGTGCTGCCGGGCGAGCTCGGCTTCGGCTATCCGTCGCGCGGCGGATACATGGTGGAGGACCGGTTCCGGGTGCCGGGCCTGCGGCGGCGGCGGGCCGAGCTGCGGCTCGACATCAGCCTCGACAAGCGGGTGTGGCGGGTGCCGAGCCGTACGGCACAGCCGGCGCACTCCGTCCGCCACGCGCCGACGGCACCTGGCCGACCGGTGAGCACTGACCGGCAAGTACTGACCGGTACCGCGGCGACCCGCGCAGGACGCTAGCGCGTCTCGCCCGGGTTGGGCTCGCGCAGGCTGTGCCAGGCGGCCACGCCGAGCTCCCGGATCTCCTCCTCGGTGGGCTGGTGGGCGCCCGCGAACCACAGGCGGCACATCTCGTTCGCCGGGCCCAGCCAGAGCACGTAGCAGAGGGTCGGGGGGACCTCGCGCAGCACCCGGGCCTTCATGTGCGGCCGCCACCAGTCCGCGACCTGACGCAGGAAGGCGCGCCGGGTCTCGGCGATCTCGGGGCCGCCCGGCTCGTGCCGCCGCGGCGGGCGCTCGCTGATGAACACGCGGGCCCGCTCGGGGTTGTCGAGGCACCACTTCATGTGCATGGCCACGATGGCCTCGATCCCCGACCGCGCGTCGTCGTGCCGGAGCAGCTCCTTGAGGAAGGCGTCGTAGTACCCGCGGCAGATGTCGTGATACAGGACGCCGAAGACGTGTTCCTTACTGGCGAAGTGATGGTAAAAACTACCTACACTCACGCCGCTTTCCTGCCGGAGGCTGGCGAGCGTGGTGGCCGACACGCCGTCCCGGCTGAAGCGCCGCAACGCGCCCTCGAGGATTCGGCTCCGGCCGTCGCGGCTCGTCCTCGCGTTCGTCACATGTCAATGGTGACGCAACAGAACGTTATTCTGCAAACGCGCTTCGGCATCCCGTAAGGCCGCGTTCACCTCGACCGTTCCGCCCCCGGCCCGCATCGCCGCGTCCGGCCGGCGACGCCGGATCGCCGCGAGCACCCGCCGGTTCTCCGCGAGCACCTCCATCACCACCTCGGCCGCCCCGCCCGCGGCGGCGCGCAGCAGCAGCCGCCGCACCAGCCGCTCGCCGATTCCCCGGCCCTGCCACTCGTCGGCCACCACCACGCCGATCTCCACGGCCTCCCGTGCCGCGTGCTCGCCCGCGCCGCTCTCGCCCGGCCGCGCCACCCGGCAGCTCATCGCGTGCCCCACGACCTGCTCGCCGTACGCCGTGCGGCGGACCGCGAGCAGCACGTCCCGCCGGTCGTCGCGGGTGACGAGCGCGCGCACCAGGGCGGGGCCGGGGCGCACCCCGGTGAAGAAGCGGAGCGTGCGGGTGCACGCGGAGAGCCCGGCGAGGAAGTCCCGCACCCGCTCGGCGTCGTCCGGGCGGGCCGGGCGGATCTCCACCGCCGTCGCCGCCCGCCGCGGCGCGGGCTGCGCGGGGGCGTGGGGCCGGACCACCTGAGTTCGTTGCATAGACTCAGCTTTGGCGGAGGCGCTCCGGTTGTCAAACCGCACGCGAGGACGGTGGTGGCCACGGGACGGGGACCATACGATGCACCCATGACCCGGCCGCAGCAGACCGCCCCGGGGCGAGGAGACGACGCGCCCGCGCCGGGCCCGTCCGAGCCGTCCGCGCCGCGTGAGCAGGGCGGCACCCAGGACCGGCCCGAGGACCGCGCCGCGCTCCGGGCACGGCTGCGCTTCTCCAACGAGGACTGCTCGATCGCGCGCACCCTCGCCGTCCTCGGCGAGAAATGGACCTTCCTCGTGCTGCGCGAGGCGTTCTTGGGGGTGCGCCGGTTCGCCGACTTCCAGCAGGCCACCGGCGCCCCGCGGCAGGTGCTCAGCGCCCGGCTCGCCCGGCTGGTCGAGGAGGGGCTGCTGCGCCGCACGCCGTACCAGGAGCCCGGGCAGCGCCGCCGGTTCGAGTACCGGCTCACCGAGAAGGGCCTCGACCTCTACCCGATCATGATCGCGCTCATGCACTGGGGCGACCGCCACCGCCCCGGACCGGCGGGCCCGGCGGTGGTGCTCACCCACCGCGGCTGCGGCGCCCCGGTCCGCCAGTACCTGCGCTGCGATGAGGGCCACGAGGTGGCCGGGGCCCGTGAGGTCACCCCGGTCCCCGGGCCGGGCGCGCGCGTCGCCTGACCGGCCCGGCCGCGCCGTGCCACGCCCGGCACCGGCCCTTCCCCGATGCGGGACCGCGCCGCGGCGTACATACCCTGGAGTCGTGTATCGGTTCCTGCTCGCCCCGCGCTGGCTGGCGTTGCACCTGGTGGTGCTGCTGGCCGTCCCCGCCTTCCTGCTGCTGGGCAAGTGGCAGTTCGGCCGATACGAGATGCGCTCGGCCAACCAGGAGCGCACCCAGGCGAACCTCGCCGCCCCGGCCGTGCCGCTGGACCGGCTCAGCACGGTCGGCGGCTCGGTGGACGCGAAGCTGAAGTACCGGGCCGTCACCGTGCGCGGGCGGTTCGACCCCGCCAACGAGCTGCTGGTACGGCGCCGCACGCTCAACGGCAAGGTGGGCTACCACGTGCTCACCCCGCTCGTGGTCCGCGACGGCGAGGCCGTGCTCGTGGTCCGCGGCTGGGTGCCGATGGGCCCGACCGCGGAGGCCGCGCCCGAGGTGCCGCCCCCGGCCACCGGCGAGGTGTCCGTGACCGGGCGGCTCATGCCCGCCGAGACCGAGGAGACCACCGGGATCGCCGAGCGGTCCGGGCTGCCCCCGCGGCAGATCATGCTCATCGACCCCGCCCGGCTCGGCGAGCGCCTGCCGTACCGGCTCTACGGCGGCTACGTCCAGCTGCGCGAGCAGACCCCGCCGGCCGCGGCCGCGCCCACCCCGCTCCCCGATCCGGAGCCGGACGGCGGCGGCGCGCTCAACCTCGCCTACAGCCTCCAGTGGTGGGTGTTCATTCCGATCGCGGTGGGCGGCTGGATCGTGCTCATTCGGCGCGAGGCGCGGGACCGGAAGGCCGCTGCGGAGGCCGCCTCATCTGGGAAAATATCGGAATCGCACGAAAAAGTAACCGGCTGACCGCTCCGGGTGAACGAAAGGATACCGACCGGAGACCTGGCAGCTTGAATGGCGTTATTCCCTGGGCTTACGGTTTTCCTGTGACTACTCCGCCGTCTCTTCCCGATCCCGAGCCCAGGCGGCGGGATTATGTGATCATCTCGGCGGACGACCACCTCATCGAACCGCCCGACCTGTTCGAAGGCCGCCTGCCCGAGAAGTACGTCGATCTCGCCCCCAAGGTGGTGGAGACCGAGGCGGGGCATCAGGTGTGGCGCTACAACGGGGCCACCTTTCCGTGCGCCGGGCTCGACGTCGGTGCCGGGCTGCCCGTGGAGAACCGCACCCTCGAGCCGGTGCGCTTCGACCAGATGCGCCCCGGCTGCTACGACATCGAGGCGCGCATCGCGGACATGGATCGGGCGGGGATCTGGGCGGCGCTGTGTTTTCCAGGCATGCTCGCGGGTGAGGCTGGAACGGTCTTCTCCAAGACCCGGGACCAGGATCTCGGCCTCGCGCTGATCCGCGCCTGGAACGACTGGCACGTGGAGGTCTGGGCCGGAACCTATCCCGAGCGCATCATCGCGCTCCAGCTTCCGTGGCTGCCGGACCCGGAGCTCGCCGGAAAGGAAATCCGGGCGAACGCCGAACGGGGTTTCAAGGCAGTCCTCTTTCCGGAATTCCCCACCCGGCTGCGGCTGCCGTCGATTCACACCCGGCACTGGGATCCGTTCTTCGCCGCCTGCGAGGAGACGGGCACCGTGGTGTGCCTGCACACCGGGTCCGGGTCGTGGACGCCGGTGCCCTCGCCGGACACCCCCATCGAGGCGATCACCACGCTCATGCCGGCGAGCGCCATGTTCGCCGCCGCCGACTGGCTCTGGTCCGGGATCCCGCTGCGGTTCCCGAAGCTGCGCATCCTCATCGTGGAGGGCGGCGTCGGCTGGCTCCCGTTGCTCGCCGAACGCGCCGACTACGCGCTCGACCATCCGGTCGGGGAGATCGAGTGGGACAGCGGGCTGCGCCCCAGCGAGGTGCTGCGCCGCAACTTCTTCTTCGGCACCCTCAACGACCACGCCCTCTCCGCGGTACGGCTCGCCGTCGGGCTCGACCACGTGCTGCTGGAGAGCGGCTACCCCCACGCGGACTCGACCTGGCCGGACACGCAGCGGGTCGTCGCCCGCAACCTCGGCGCGCTGCCGCCCGCCGACATCGCGCGGGTCGCGTACGCCAACGCCGCCCGCCTCTTCGGCCACCCGCTGCCCTCGCGGGCGTGGCTGCGCATGGAATCCATCTGACGGTCGTCCGACACCACCCGACGCCTGGCCTTACGGCGGGGGTGGGCGTCCCGCGCCCCGGCGCGCCCACCCCCGCCCATACCGCGGAAACGCGCGGAACGCGCCTCCCCCGCCGCTCGCCCCCACGCCCCGCGCGGTGCCCGGCAGGTAGGCGTTTGCCGCCGCCGTTCCCCGGCCCGCCCGCCGGGTGAAGCCGCCACCCCGCCCGGTCCTCGCCTCCGGCCGGGCGCACTCGTCACCCGGCCGCCGGGCGTCCGGCGGGCTCAGGGCACGAGGCCGGCGCGGTGGTGCGGGCCGGTGCCGAACCCGGAGCCGGGCGCCGTGCCGTACCCGGTCCGGCCGATCGAACGCCCGCGCTCCCACTCGAGGTACCGCCCGCTCTCGCCGAGCAGTGCGGCGAGCAGCCAGAGCAGGACGCCGAAGTCGTCGACCGCGCCGATCACCGCGAGGAACTCGGGCACGAGATCGATCGGCGACAGGATGTAGGCCAGGGCGAGCCCCAGCATGCCGATCTTCGACGCGCTCAGGTGCGGGTAGTCGCCGCGCAGCGCGCCGCGCAGCATGCGCGGGATCGCCCGCACCCGGGACAGCACGCCGGGCGTCCCCGGCCGCTGCGCCTCGCGCAATACGCGCCACACCGCGAACGCCCGTGCCGCCTTCTTCATCGGCCGCTCACCATCCCCTCGTCCGGTCCCCCGTTGCCGAAACGAAACGTGCCGACATGGACGTAACGAACGGGCGGTCCGCTGCGTGCCCGGGGTCACGGTGCTGTGTCCTCCGGGCCGTCCCCGTGGCGGGCCGGGCCGCCGGGCCCGGGGGCATGCGGCGTCGTCCGCGCGCCCCCACATTCACCACTGTGCGGCTATCGCCCCCGTCAGGTCGATTCGTCCCTCGGTCAACACCTGTCCCGATGATCGCCAGGTTCCCACAAAGATCAACCGGATTGAGGGATCAGTCCCGGTCTGCCGTGGGATCGATGTTTCAGCGTTTGGATCCGCCTGATGAGGAACCGCTCATGGAAACTCGTCCGTTACGGCGAGAGCGCGCCCGCATGTCCGCGGCCGCGCTGCTCACCGTCCAAATGGCGATCACGGCATTCGTGCCGGGGGTCGGCGTCCCGGCGTCACCGGCGGCCGCCCACCCCGGCGATCCCATCGACCCGCACCGGCGTTCGGCCACGGGACCGGCCGACCGGCTCCGCGGCGGCCCGGCGCACCGCACCGGCCACGCGGCGGCGCGCCTCGCGCGGGGCCGTACCGGCGCGGCCCGCGTCGCGACCGGCCCGGTCGGACCGGTTCGCGTGCCCGGCGCGCGGTTCGCCCCGATCATCGGGGCCGACCGCATCGACGCGTACTCCGGCGGGTACGGCCGTGCCGGCGGGCTGGTGCGGCTGCTGAGCATGTCCGCGAAGTCGGCGGCCCACGAGCAGCCGCAGCGGCGGGTGCGGAACCCGTTGTTCCGGTCGTACGTGCGGCTGTCGCACCGCTTCGTCGCCCAGCGGCTGCGCGCGGCCGGCATCAAGCGGCGGTCGTCCGGAAAGTGCGCCAGCAAGCACCGGCCCACCTGCACCTCGTACGCCGGAATCCGCGCGAACACGGTGGCGAAGCTGATCCGGCTCAAGCGGCGCAGCGGCTGCCCGGTCGTGGTCACCGGCGGCACCGAGGTCGGCCACGCGCCGGGGGTGCACAGTCACGGCAACGGCTACAAGGTGGACGTGTCGCGCAACAAGTGCCTCGACGCCTACATCAAGCGCAAGGCCCGGTACGCCGGCGTGCGCTCGGACGGCGCCCGGCTGTACGCCGACGGCGTCGACACCTACGCCCTCGAGGGCAACCACTGGGACATCACCTTCCGGTGAGCCCGCTGCGGCGCGCGGCACGGCACCGGAGAACCCCCCTCCGGCCGCCCCTCCCGGCGGCGGAGATCCACCAGGGGTACGGCTCACCGGCTTCCCGGCCCATGTCGTGGCCGGCCACGAACCGACGCCGATCCATGGCGCGCGGCCGCCACGCGCATCCGGCCGCCGCGCGAGACGGCCGGATGCGGGGTACGGCGTGCGGCCTGGGGCTCAGGAGGTGAGCTCGGCCGCGACCAGCTCGGCGATCTCCGCGGTGTTGAGCGCCGCGCCCTTGCGCAGGTTGTCGCCGCAGATGAACAGGTCGAGCGTGTTCGGGAAGTCCAACGCCTGCCGGATCCGGCCCACGTAGGTGGGGTCGGTGCCCACGACGTCGGCCGGGGTCGGGAAGACGTTGTTCTCCGGGTCGTCGAGGACCACCACGGTGGGCGCGGCCTCCAGCACCCGCCGGGCCCCCTCGACCGTGACCTCCTTGGCGAAGGTCGCGTGGACCGCGAGCGAGTGGGTGGTGACCACCGGCACCCGCACGCAGGTCGCCGACACCTTCAGGTCCGGGATGCCGAGGATCTTCCGCGACTCGTTGCGGACCTTGAGCTCCTCGGAGAACCAGCCGTCGCCCTTGTACGAGCCGGCGGCCGGGACCACGTTGAGCGCGATCGGCGCCGCGAACGGCGAGTCGGCAAGGTCCGGCACGGCCTTGCGCACGTCACCGGCGACGGTGCCGAGCGTGCGGTCGCCCGCCACCGCCTCCAGCTCGTCGTACAGCCGCCGGGTGCCGGCCACGCCCGCGCCCGACACCGCCTGGTAGGAGGCGACGACGAGCTCGCGCAGGCCGTACTCGCGGTGCAGCGCGCCGAGCGCGGCCATCATCGACAGCGTCGTGCAGTTGGGGTTGGAGATGATCCCCTTGGGCCGGTTGCGCACCTGCTCGGGGTTCACCTCCGGCACCACCAGCGGCACGTCCGGGTCCATGCGGAAGGCGCCTGAGTTGTCGACCACGACCGCGCCGCGGGAGGCCGCGATCGGGGCCCACTCGGCCGACACCTCGTCCGGGACGTCGAACATCGCCACGTCGACGCCGTCGAACACCTCGGGGCTCAGCGCCTGGACGGTCACGTCCTCCCCGCGCACCCGCAGCACCTTGCCCGCGGAGCGGGGCGAGGCGACGAGGCGGATCTCCCCCCACACGTCCGGGCGGCCCGAGAGGATGTCGAGCATCACGGTGCCGACCGCGCCGGTGGCGCCGACCACGGCGAGGGTGGGCTTGCGTTCGCTCATCGTCCGGTACCTCCGTAGACCACGGCCTCCACCTGGTCGGCGTCGAGGTTGAACGCGCGGTGCGCGGCGCTCACCGCGGCGTCGACGTCGTCCTGGCTCACGATCACCGAGATGCGGATCTCGGAGGTCGAGATCATCTCGATGTTGACGCCGGCGTCCGCGAGCGCGCCGAAGAACTTCGCGGTCACGCCCGGGTGCGAGCGCATGCCGGCGCCGATCAGCGACACCTTGCCGATCCGGTCGTCGTAGAGCAGCGACTCGAACCCGACGTCCCCCTGGATCTTCTTCAGCGCGTTGATGGCGGTCGGCCCGTCGGTCGCGGGGAGGGTGAACGAGATGTCGGTCCGCCCGGTCGACGCCGCCGACACGTTCTGCACGATCATGTCGATGTTGATCTCGGCGTCGGCGAGGGCTTTGAAGATGGCAGCGGCCTCTCCGACCTTGTCGGGCACGCCGACAACGGTGATCTTGGCCTCGCTCCGGTCATGCGCGACGCCGGAGATGATCGGCTGCTCCATCTCGCCTTCCTCACTGACGGGGTCGGCAACGACCCACGTGCCTTCCTTGTTGCTGAACGAGCTTCTGACGTGGATCGGCAGGTTGAACCGGCGGGCGTACTCGACACAGCGCAGGTGCAGGATCTTCGCGCCGCATGCGGCCATCTCCAGCATCTCCTCGTAGGAGATGCGCGGGATGCGGCGCGCCGTCGGCACGATGCGCGGGTCGGCGGTGAACACCCCGTCCACGTCGGTGTAGATCTCGCACACGTCGGCGTTGAGCGCCGCCGCGAGCGCAACGGCCGTCGTGTCCGAGCCGCCGCGACCGAGCGTGGTGACGTCCTTGGTGTCCCGGGACACCCCCTGGAACCCCGCGACGATCGCGATCTGGCCCTTGTCGATCGCCTCCCGGATCCGGCCGGGCGTGACGTCGATGATGCGGGCCTTGCCGTGCGTGGAGTCCGTGATCACGCCGGCCTGGGAGCCGGTGAACGACCGGGCCTCGACGCCCAGGTTGCCGATCGCCATCGCCAGCAGCGCCATCGAGATGCGCTCGCCCGCGGTGAGCAGCATGTCGAGCTCGCGCGGGGGCGGCATCGGCGAGATCTGCTGCGCGAGGTCCAGCAACTCGTCGGTGGTGTCGCCCATCGCGGAGACCGCCACGACGACGTCGTTGCCGGCTTTTTTCGTCGCGACGATCCGCTGCGCGACCCGCTTGATGCAGGCAGCATCGGCGACGGACGAACCACCGTATTTCTGGACAACGAGCGCCACGACTTGTCTCCGAAGGTCAGACTGCGGACGTCTCAGTTTACTGAGGCCCGGGCAGAGAACCGCAGGTCCGCCCAGTATGTGGACACCCGCGGGCATGCCGCCTGACCTGTCCGGTTGCGCGGCCCTCCGACGCGGCCACCGGTTTTCGCCGCGGGCCACCGGTCCCCGCGCCCCGGTGTGAAATCGATCACGAGACCGTCACGGCGCCCGCACGGCGGCCGCCGCCCGGCCGTACCGCGGGGGCGTGCGGACCCCCGCCGGGACGCGCCGCCGTGTGCCGCGTCGCCGTCCCCGCCGGCGGTCAGACGGGGGTCTTCTCCTCCTCCACGTCGAGGCGGGTGTGCGCGACGATCGCCTGCAGGGCGCGCAGCGCGGCGCCGGCGTGGTTGCCCCAGGAGTTGAAGTAGGAGTACTGCAGCCACCACAGCGCCTCCATCGGCCGCCCGGCCCGGTAGTGGCGCAGCCCGTGGGCGAGGTCGGCCGCCACCGCGGCGAGGTCGTCGGAGAGGCGGTACGGCGTGACCTTGGTGTCCTTGTACGGGTCGAACACCTCGACGTAGTCGTCGACCGGGCCGAGCCGGGCCGCCAGCGCGGTGCGCAGCGGGTCGATGTCGGGGTCGGGGCCGATCGGCGGCTCGAAGTTGCCGGGCAGGATGACGTCCTCGGTCGCGGCGAGCTGCGCCCCGGCGAGGCTGAGCTGGGAGACCTCCACGAGCAGCAGCGGCAGGAACGCGTCGCCGCCCTCCCCGTTGGCGAGCCTGGTCAGACCGTCGAGGAAGTTCTGCGCGTGCCCTGCGACCCGGTCGGCGAGGGCTTTCCACTCGTCATACATCCAGCAGTCTCCGTCCTTCGAACGCACGACCCAGCGTGACCTCGTCGGCGTACTCCAGGTCGCCGCCGACGGGCAGCCCGCTGGCGAGCCGTGTCACCTTCAGACCCATCGGTTTGACAAGCCGGGCGAGGTAGGTCGCGGTCGCCTCGCCTTCCAGGTTGGGATCGGTGGCGAGGATCAGCTCGGTGACCTGACCGTCGGCCAGCCGCGTCATGAGCTCCTTGATCCGAAGATCGTCCGGGCCGACGCCGTCGATCGGGCTGATCGCACCGCCCAGCACGTGGTACCGCCCGCGGAACTCGCGGGTGCGTTCGATCGCGACGACGTCCTTGGGCTCCTCGACGACACAGATGACGTGGGGGTCGCGCCGCGGGTCGCGGCAGATCCGGCACTCCTCCTCCGCGGCCACGTTCCCGCACACCCGGCAGAAGCGCACCTTCTCCTTGACCTCGAGCAGCACGTGCGCGAGCCGCTTGACGTCCGCCGGGTCGGCGGCGAGCAGGTGGAACGCGATGCGCTGCGCGCTCTTCGGACCGATGCCGGGCAGCGTGCCCAGCTCGTCGATCAGGTTCTGGACGACCCCTTCGTACATCGCCGACGTCCGTGCTCAGACCCCCGGAAAGGCGCCGCCGAAGGCGCCCCCCAGCCCCTGGGTCAGCGGGCCCAGCTTCTCCTGCTGGAGTTCGGCCGCGGCCCGGGTGGCGTCCCGCACCGCCGCGATCACCAGATCGGCGATCGTCTCGGCGGTCTCCTCGGGGTCGTCGGCGTCGATGACCTTCGGGTCGATCTTCAGCTCGAGCAGGTCACCGCCGCCGCTGACGGTCGCCACGACGAGCCCGCCCCCGGCCCGGCCCTCGACCTTGGCCTCGCTGAGCTCCTGCTGGGCGTTGACGAACTGCTGCTGCATGAGCTGGGCTTGCTCCAGCACCTGCCGCAGGTTGATGTCCCCTGGGTTCACGATGGTGCGCTCCTCGGTGGCTCGCTTGTTCTCCCGAGCCTACGGCGTTTGCCGTCGGAGTTACACCGGGGAGGGCGCCCGTGTTCCGCGGCGCCCGCTCCGCCGCTTGCCGTACGGTGCCCGTGCGGTGCCCGTTCAGTGCCCGTGCGGTGCCCGTTCAGTGCCCGTGCGGTGCCCGTGCCGTGCCTGTGCCCTGCCCGTGCCCTGCCCGTTCGGTGCGCATGGTGCGCGCGGCGGCCGTGCGATGTCCTGCCGGGTCCGCGCCGCTCGGCGGGCCGGGGCGGGGCGTGCGCACGGCGGCGCGGGGGCGGCGCGCGCGCAACGCCGCTCACGGTTCGCCGGTGACCGATCGTCCGCCGTCGCCCGGTCCGAGACGTCACCCGTTCCCGGGCAGGCTCGCCGCTAACGCGCGCTGCCGCGGGGCGCGGCCGGGGACTCAGGCGCTGTGGTCGATCTCGTCGATGATCTCGCCGCCGAGCTCGCGCTTGATGAGCTCGATGCCGACCAGGCCGTCCCCCTCGTCGTCCAGGTCGTTGTCCGGGTCGACGTCGTCCAGGTCGGCGGAGCCGGGCCGCCCGGGGATCGAGTCGGGCCAGGCGGCGGCGCCGCCTCCGCCGCTGGCGCGGGGACGCGGCTGCGCCGCGGCGGCACCCGGCGGCGGGCCGGAGGGCTCGGGCTCGTAGTCGTCGATGGGGGCGTCCGGCCAGGACTCGTCGGTGGTCGGCGGCTGCCGATGCGCGCCGTTCCCACCCGATGCCGCGGCCGCGGGACCGGATGCGGACGGCGCGGCGGGCGCGGCCGGAGCGGCGGGGGCGCCCGCGGTGGCCTGCGGCCCGCCCGCCGGTGCGGCGGGGGCGTTGCGGGCGGCCGGGGCCGGGCCGGGTGCGGCGGGTCCGCGGCGCGCCGCGGCCGCCGGGGCGGGCGCGCCGGTGCCGCCCACCACCGCCTCGATCCGCCACTGGCCGCCGAGCACCTCGCCGAGCGCGGCCGCGACCACCTCGTCCCGCTTGCCGGCGAGGAAGCCCTTCATCGTGCCGGGCCGCTCGAAGCCGAGCGTCACCGTGGTGCCCTCGACGCCGAGCACCTTGCCCTCGGTGGTGAGGATGCTCCAGGTCACCCGCTGCCGCTGCTTGATCGCGTCCAGCACCCGCGGCCAGGCCTGCTGCACGGCGGCCAGGCCGGCCCCGCCCTGCTGGGACGCGGGCGCGGGCCGCGCGGGGGCGGCGGGCGGCGGCGCGGGCCGCTGCGCGGCGCCCGGGGCACCCGGCCGGACCGGCTCGGGCCAGTCGTCGGCGGGCCGTACCGGTGCGGCGGGCCGGGTCGGCGCCGGGCCCGCGGCGGGCTCGGCGTGCCGGGCCTGCGGCGGCACGGACGGCGCGGCGGCGGGTGCGGCGGGTGCGGCCGGCGCGGCGTCACCGGGCGGCGGTGCCGGGGCGGTGCCCGGCGCCGGAACCGGGGTCTGGGCGACCGGCGCGGCCGGGGCGGGCGCGCTCGGGGCGGCGGCCGCGACGCCGCCGCGCTCCAGACGCTCCAGCCGGGCGAGGATCGACGCCTCGCCCGCGTCGGCGGCCGGAAGCAGCACCCGGGCGCACATGAGCTCGAGCTGCAGCCGGGGCGAGGCCGCGCCGCGCATCTCGATCAGCCCGGCGTTGAACACCTCGGCGGCCCTGGTCAGCTCGGCCGGGCCCATCGCGGCGGCCTGCGCCTTCAACCGCTCCAGCTCGTCCGCGGGGCGGTCGAGCAGCCCCTTGTCGGCCGCGTCCGGCACGTTGGCGAGCACCACGAGGTCGCGGAACCGCTCGAGCAGGTCGGTGGCGAACCGCCGGGGGTCGTGGCCGCCCTCGATCACCCGGTGCACGGTCTGGAACACCGCGGCGCCGTCCCGCCGGGCGAACGCGTCCACGATCTCGTCGAGCAGGTCGGCGTCGGTGTAGCCGAGCAGCGCGATCGCGCGCTGGTAGGTGATGCCCCGCTCGTCGGACCCGGCGAGCAGCTGGTCGAGGATCGACAGCGTGTCGCGCGCCGACCCGCCGCCCGCCCGGATCGCGGGCTCCAGCGCGGCCGGCTCGTACGGGACGCCCTCGGCCTGCAGGATCTCCTCGATGAGCGCCCGCAGCGTGGACGGCGGGAGCAGCCGGAACGGGTAGTGGTGGGTGCGCGACTTGATCGTGCCGATGACCTTGTCCGGCTCGGTCGTCGCGAACACGAACTTCAGGTGCGGCGGCGGTTCCTCGACGAGTTTCAGCAGCGCGTTGAACCCTTCCCGGGTCACCATGTGCGCCTCGTCGATGATGTAGATCTTGTAGCGCGCGGAGACCGGGGCGAAGATCGCGCGCTCCCGCAGGTCACGGGCGTCGTCCACGCCGCCGTGCGACGCCGCGTCGATCTCGATGACGTCGAGGTGGCCGGGGCCGGTCGGAGCGAGCGCGACACACGACTCGCATTCGCCACACGGATCGGGCGTGGGCCCCTTCTCGCAGTTGAGCGACCGGGCGAGGATCCGCGCACTGGAGGTCTTGCCGCATCCGCGGGGCCCGCTGAACAGGTACGCGTGGTGGATCCGGCCGGTCCGCAGCGCCTGCCGCAGCGGCTCGGTGACGTGCTCTTGACCCTTGACCTCGGCAAACGTCCCGGGCCGGTACTTGCGGTAGAGCGCAAGACTCATGAGGGGTGTCCCCGTCCGGTGGCTAAGGCTGGGGACCCCCCGCGCACCCGCCAGAGCCTGCTTATCCTTGCTGCCTTCCGGCCCTGGGGAGGTTCACAGGATGACGCCGCACGGGGGGTCGCAGCCCAGTCTAGTCATGTACGGCGGTGCCTGGGGCACTCCTCGCTCATCACATTCGCCCCGGCGGTCTCGGCCGACCCGGAGCGTCCCCGGCCGCACCCGGTGTCGCGTTTCGTGACGGGATCCGCCCGGCCCCTTTCCCGGCCCCGTCTCCCGGCCGCGGTCCCCGCCGCCCGCCGTACCCTCCGGCGGCCGCCGCCGGCCCGGACGACCGCGCCCCCTGTGATTCACATCACATTCTGATCACGGTGAACCGCGCCGGCCGCACGTCCGGCGGCGCATCCATCGGCGCTCCGGCCGGTTTGAGACCACAAGTCGGCCGATTCGTGACCATCCACGGCGCGGAAAGACGGTCAACACACCCGACAAAGTTAGGTACCCTTCTGAGCGGAGGATTCGCCTAGTTGGCCTAGGGCGCACGCTTGGAAAGCGTGTTGGGGGCAACCCCTCGCGAGTTCGAATCTCGCATCCTCCGCTGCTGAGCAGTACGTCGAGGGCCGCCCGCACGGGCGGCCCTCGATGCGTCTTGCGGATCTCTCCCGGACGCGAGTCCCGCCTGGCCGGGCGTCCCGCGGGGCGGTCCCTCCCCCACCAGCGGATCCGTCCGGCGGACCGCCCTCGCCGGGGTCCCGGAGCCGTCCCCGGAGGCGGCCGTCGCGTCCGGGGCGGCGGCCCGTGCCGGTGCGGGCCCCGGAGTCCGGCCGTGCGGCGGGCGGCCGAATCTCTCCTAAACTACGTAGGGTGATCTTCAAGATGGTCGGCGACGGACGCCCGTATCCCGAGCACGGACTCACCAACCGGGACTGGGCGCAGATCCCCCCTCGTCAGGTCCGCCTCGACTCGTTGATCACCACCAAGGCCGTCCTCGACCTGCACTCACTGCTCGCCAAGGACTCCACCTTCTACGGCGACCTGTTCCCGCACGTGGTCCGCTGGAAGGGTGAGCTCTACCTGGAGGACGGGCTGCACCGGGCCCTGCGCGCCGCGCTGCACCAGCGTTCCGTGCTGCACGCGCGGGTGCTCGAGCTCGACGACGAGGGCGGCGACGAGGGCGACGGCGACGCCGCCGAGTGACCGTCGCCGGCCGTCTCGCCGGCCATCCGCATCGCGTACGCCGACCCATCGTGCACAGGCTGCCCCGAACATCGGGTAGGCTGCTGCGCGGTGGAGTCGCCTAGCGGCCGAGGGCGCACGCCTCGAAAGCGTGTGATGGGGCAACCCATCCGTGGGTTCAAATCCCACCTCCACCGCCACTGATTCAGGGCCTCCGAGCCGACCGGGCACGGAGGCCCTGAATCGTTCACGGCCCGCCCCGCCGGGCGCCCCGCCACCCGCATGACTCACCCGCGCCTCCCGAACCGAGCCCGCGTCTCGGACGTTCGCGCGGCCCGGGGCCCGGCCGCCGCTCGCCGCATCGCTCGCCGCCCGGACCGGCCCGCCGCGGACCGCGGCTCGCGCGGCCGTCACCCCGTTCGCCCCCCTCTGGCACCCTTGCAGTGGATCGTGCGCAAATCTATAGTGCAAGATGCAATATAGGAGGGTGCATCATGGCGCGACGCCACGACCTGGTCGGACTGACCGTGCTGGCCATGCTCTCGGTGCGCGCCAGTCACCCCTACGAGCTGCACCGGTTCATCGTCGAGACCCGCAAGGACTACGTGACGGGGTTGCCGCGCAGCCTCTACCACGCGGTCGAGCGGCTCGCGCGGGACGGCCTGATCGTGCCGGTGGAGACCAGCCGGGAAGGCCGCCGGCCGGAACGGACGGTCTACGAGATCACCGAGGACGGCCGGGAGGAGCTCGCAAGCCGGTTGCGGATGCTGCTGGAGCGGCCCGAGCCCGATCGGCGCACGCTGCTCGCGGCCGTGTCGCTGATCGGCTGCCTGCCGGCGGCCGAGGCGCGGCGGGCGCTGCGGAACCGCCTCGCCGCCCTGGAAGGGCTCATCGCGGGCGCGGAGGCGCAGGCGCGGGCGCTGCTCGACGGCGGGCTGCCCGAGCCGCTGCTGCTCGAGCTCGACTGCGACCGGGCGCTGTACGCGGCCGAGGCGGAGTGGGTGCGCGGCCTCATCGAGCGCCTGGAGGCGGGCGAGCTCGACTGGCCCGGCACGGTCCGCACCACGCTGATGGAACGGCTGCTCGAGGGGGAGCCCGACTGAACGGATCCCACCGCACAGACAGGGCCGCCGGAGTGCGCGAACACCCCGGCGGCCGAAACCCGAACACGGCGCCTGCCTTGTCCGGACTCGCAACCTCCAAGGATAGGCGCCGGGAAACGGAGTGCCATGTCCGTGGAGCTCGACAAGGAGATTCGCGCGCTGCTCGACGCGCTCGTCGAGGCGTGGAACGCCGGTGACGCGACCGCGTACGCGCGGCTGTTCACCGAGGACGCCGACTACGTCACGTTCTTCGGCCTGCACATGACGGGCCGGCGGGCGATCGAGGAGTCGCACCACGCGCTCTTCACGGGCCCGCTCAAGGGGTCGCGCATCGGCTTCGCGCCGGCGTCCGGCCAGGACGGCGGGGCGCGGATCCGCGCGCTCGGCCCCGGCGTCGCCCTGGTGGTCGCGAAGGGCGGCTCGGCGCTGCCGGGGCGGCAGGCCCCGGACCCGGGCCGCGACTCGGTGATCACGCTCACCGTGGTCGAGACGGCGGAGGGCCGGCGGTTCGCCTCGTTCCAGAACACCCGCGTCGCCACGCCATGAGGAAGACCCTCGTCACCCAGGTGTCGGGGATCGTCGAGGCCCCGGCGGAGCGGGTGCTCGCGGCGCTCGCCGGGATCGTGGCGCCCGCTCCCCCGCCGCCCGGTACGGCACGGCGGCACGCCCACCCGCCGCCACGGGTCGAGGCCATCGACGGCGGCGTGGCCGTCCAGGGCGACTGGTGGTACCGCGGCGAGTGGACCGTGGCCCCGCACCCCGAGGGCGCGCTGCTCGTCCACCGCGTCTACAACGTCGCGCGGCGGCTGCGGTGGGGCGTGCCGGTCGCCAACCGGTTCTTCATCGGCTTCCGGCGGGCCACCCGCGCGAGCTTCGCCGACGGCCTGCGGCGGCTCGCCGCGGAGCTCGGCTGCGCCGCCCGTCTGACGGACGGCTGAGCGAGCCCGGCCCGGCGCTCACACGTCGCGGGCGGAGAACGGCCCGCCCAGGCCCCAGGAGATGATCCGGCGCGGGGTGATCCTGATGATCTCCCGTGACATGGTGGGCCGGGGCGGGTCGACGTCCGTCAGGGCCTCGGCGGTGCCGCGGATCTCCACGCCCCGCACCACCCACGGATCGACGGAGGCGATGTCGTCCACGACGAACGCGACCGCCGTGCCGCCCTGCCGCACGTTCTTGAACTTCTTCGTGGCGCCGAGGCGGTACCCGCCGATGGTGATCACGCCGGTCTCGGGGTCGACGAAGAAGCCGACCGGGTTGTTCTGCGGGCGGCCGTCCGGGGCCACCGTCGCCAGCCGGCCGAGGCGCTGGGAGCGGAGATAGTCGAGTTCTGCCTGAGTGAAGACCATGCCTCCACCCTGCGACCTCAACCGCGCTCGAGGTCAATCGCGGCGCCGTGCCGTACCGCCGTCAGCGGCGGGCGGCGAAGAACGCGGTGAGCAGGGCGGCGCACTCCTCGGCGAGCACGCCCATGATGACCTCGGGGCGGTGGTTGAGGCGGCGGTCCCGCAGCACGTCCCACAGCGACCCGGCGGCGCCGCCGCGCTCGTCCACGGCCCCGTAGACGACCCGGGAGACGCGGGACTGGACGGCCGCGCCCGCGCACATCGTGCACGGCTCCAGGGTGACGACGAGCGTGCAGCCGTCGAGCCGCCAGGTGCCGCGGGCGGCGGCCGCGGCGCGCAGGGCGAGCACCTCGGCGTGCCCGGTGGGGTCGCCGGAGGCCTCGCGGTCGTTGCCCGCCGCGGCGAGCGTGCCGCCCTCCTCGTCGAGCACGACCGCGCCGACCGGGACCTCGCCGCGGGCCGCGGCCCGCTCCGCCTCGGCGAGGGCGAGCCGCATCGCCTCCTCGTAGCCGGGCGGCGGGGGCGGGACGTGGCCGGCCGCGCGGTCGTCCCGCGGCTCGGCGGCGAAGGGCGCGTCGTCGACGGAGCTCACCGCGCACCTCACCGGAGCCGGTCGAGCTCGTCGCCGAAGGCGAGGCGTTCCGCGATGACGCCGAGGATGTCGCCGGGCAGCGCGCCCTCCTCCATGCTCAGCTCGAGCAGCTCGTCGGCGGACACGCCGAGGTCGCTGAGCAGCTCGAAGTCGCCCGCGGGGCGCACCCCGAGGCCGTTCGCCTCCGCATCGGGCGCGGCCCCGGCGAGCTCGCTGAACAGCTCGGCGTAGCGGTCGCCGCTCGGCTGCGCGTCGGAGATGAACGCCCGGGGCTCGCGGTCGCCCTCGAACCGGACGAGCGCGAACCACTCGTCCTCCACCTCCACGCACAGCAGCGCGAGCTCGTCCCCGGCGAGGCCGAGCGCCTCCTGGACGAGGTCGGTCACGTCGTCGGGGTACTCCGCCGCGGACAGGTCGACCTCGGCGCCCGTCCAGCGGTCGCCGTTACGGACGAAGGCGGCGGCGAACAGGTTCGGCGGCTGGCCGGACACGGCGGGCCCCCCGGGTCACCCGAGGCCGAGGGCGGCGTCGACCGCGCGCTCGTACGGCTGGGAGAAGCCCAGCCGGGCGGCGATGCTCGACAGCACCTCGTCGGGGAGCAGCTCGCGGTCACCGGAGAGCGCGACCAGCTCCATCTCGTCCATGCCGAGGTCGGCGAAGATCGACAGGTCCCCGACCGGCAGCACCATCTGCTTGCCCTCCCGCAGGACCGCCTCGAGCTCCTCCTCGTCCGGGACCGGGATGTCGAGGTACTCCAGGACCTGCTCGGCGAGCGGCCAGTCCCAGGCGGCCGTGATGTCGGACAGGAACACGCTCACCCGTTCGCCGAGCACGCGCAGCGCCACGAAGAACTCATCCCCAATGTCGACGAGGCCAATCGTGCCGCTGATGCTCGGCTGCTGCCGCAGCGCGTGGATGAGCCGGTCGAGGTTCGAGGTGAGGGCGAACGGCAGCATGTCCGCCTCCCACTGGTCGTCCTCGCGGTAGACCGCGATGGCGAAGCTGAGGGCGGCGTCCTCCTCCAGCTCGCGGTCGTCGGGGTCGTCGTCCGCGCTCCGGAGGCCGTGCCGGTGGTCCGCGCCACGATCCATCATCGTCCACCCCATCGCCGCATCGCCCTGTATCCCAATCGTTTCAGACTCACCGTCCTGACGTACGGCGGACAGCCCAAATTGTGATCAAAACCGGCGGTCATTACGCCGCGTTTTCCCTGTTGTAGCGTTGGCTTTCATGGACACCCTCGTCGTAGACCACCCGCTGGTGGCGCACAAGCTCACCACCCTCCGCGACGTGCGCACCGACTCGCCGACCTTCCGCCGGCTCGCCGACGAGCTCGTGACCCTGCTCGCCTACGAGGCGACCAGGGACGTGCGGACCGTCGAGATCACGGTCCAGACCCCGCTCGCGCCGGCGCACGGCCGCCACCTCGCCCGCCCGGCCCCGCTCGTGGTGCCGATCCTGCGCGCGGGCCTGGGCATGCTCGACGGCATGGCCCGGCTGCTACCCACCGCGGAGGTCGGCTTCCTCGGCATGGTTCGCGACGAGGGCACGCTCAAGGCGGAGACCTACGCCACCCGGCTGCCCGAGGACCTGTCCGGGCGGCAGTGCTACGTGCTCGACCCGATGCTCGCCACCGGCGGCACCCTCGCCGCCGCGATCAAGCTCCTGTTCGACCGGGGCGCCACCGACGTGACCGCGATCTGCCTGCTCGCCGCGCCCGAGGGCCTGGCCCGGCTGGAGGAGGAGTTCGGCGACAGCGGCAAGCCGATCCGCGTGGTCACCGCCGCCGTCGACGAGCGGCTCAACGAGAAGGGCTTCATCGTGCCCGGGCTCGGCGACGCCGGGGACCGGCTCTACGGCGTCGTCTGACCCGCCCGCGCCGTCCGTGGGCCCGGCCGTCGCCGGCCCGCCACACGGTTCCGTCCGGTTCCGTCCGGTTCCGTCCGCACGGGCGCCCGCACGCTCCGGTACGGCCGTCCGCACCGCCCCTCTCGCCGCGGCCGGCCGTACCCCGCGCGCGCTCCCCGGCGGGCGTTTCCCGCGCCGGGCTCCGCCGCGTCCCTCCGTCCGTCGCCGCTTGGCCGGTTTTTTCCGAGCGGATGGCGCGATCCTGCGGCAAACCCCACCCATCGTCGGTTACTTACCGCCATACTGTGGACACATACAGTGATGACGCGACGGATGGCGCGACACACGACCGACACGACTTACACCATCGACCGACACCAACGACCGACAGGGTGATGTCAGGCGGCGGCACACGCGTTCCCTGACACCCGGCGACGCCGGGACGAGGACGCGGGGGTGAAGGAGCGGAATGGGCCGGATTCCGGGGGCCGGGCCGTACGAGCGGATCGCGGCGGCGCTGCAGGACGAGTTCGCCGCGGTGCATCCGGCGGCGACCGTGCTGCGGTGCGTCGACGCAGCGCGGTACGGCGCGCTGGAGGTGCTCGGCCACGCTCACCCCGTGCTCGTCGAGCGCATCGCGCGCAGGCACCTACAGGTGCTCGCGATGGGGGCGGCCGGCCGGCGGTGAGCGGCCCGGGTGTGACCCCGGGTACGGCCGAGGCCGGGTGTGTCCGGTGGAACACGGCCCGTACCGGGCTGTTCCCGCAGGTCACGCACAACCAACCTCTGCGGTCTGGTAAGCGGCGCAGGAGGCACGCATACTGGGCGCTGTGTCGCGCTTTACCCTGCCTATCGCGCGGGTAATGTAGATCGGTGGGTGTCCAAGGGCGAGAGGGGCGGCAGTGCAGGTAAAGAAAGTGCTCCAGTATACGGGGATCGCCTTTGTGGCGTTCTACCTGTTCACCAGACCCGGTGACGCGGCCAGCGCCGTTCGGGGCGCACTCGACACCGTGCTCGGAGCTGCCGATTCATTGGCAACGTTTTTCTCGGCTTTGACATGAGACTGGTCACCCACGGAGAGTCCACCCCGGCTTCCGTCAGCCGGTACCTCCTCCCCCACGAGACATCTGTGATCATGGTCCGCCACCACCCGGCGGTGCTGCTGCGGCCGGTGGCGGAGATCTTCGGTGGGCTCATCGTCGCGGGACTGCTGAGCAAGTTTCTCAACGACAACGGCCAGGGCGACCTCCTGCTGATCGTGTGGTGGGCCTGGCTGCTGCTGCTGATCCGCTTCGTGTGGAAGGTCGCGGAGTGGTCGGTCGACTACTTCGTGGTCACCAACCAGCGCATGATCTCCACCCACGGGCTGATCACGCGGCAGGTCAACATGCTGCCGCTCAGCAAGGTCACCGACATGCGCTTCGAACGATCCCTGCTCGGCCGGCTGCTCGGGTACGGGTCGTTCATCACCGAATCCGCCGGTCAGGACCAGGCCCTGCGCCAGGTCGATTACCTGCCCTACCCCGAGACGTTGTACCTCGAGGTCTGCCAACTGATTTTCCCCGGCAAAGACGACGATGATTGAGGCCGAATGTCCGGGATTCCCGTGCTTTGTGGCCTACTTCGGCCACTCCGATCTTAACTGAGGGTTACCCGATTCGGCCTGTTCGTGCCATCATGGCGACACCATTGACCAATCCCCCGCCGTGAGAGATCAGATGCCGAGTCAGGGATCCATCGGTGACCGCGTCCGCGGTTTACGGCTGAGCAGACGGATGTCCCAGGCCCAGCTGGCCGGGCCCGACCTCTCAGACAGCTATGTCTCGCTCATCGAATCCGGCAAGCGGACGCCGACCCCGGTGGTCGCGCGCCTGCTGGCAGAGCGGCTCGGCTGCACGACCGAGTACCTGCTGCACGGGATAGAGCCGCGTCAGCGCATCGACACCGAGCTGGGGCTGCGCCACGCGGAGCTGGAGCTGTACCACGGCGACCCCGCGGCCGCCGCGGAACGCTTCGGCGACATCGTCAAGGCCGCCGACGAGGACAACGTCATGCTGGCGGCGCAGGCCCGGCTGGGCCGGGCCCGGGCTCTGGAGCGTCAGGGCAAGGTGGGTCGTGCGGTGGAGGCGTACGAACGCCTGCGGAAGGAGGCGGCCGCCCACCCCGAGCGGCTCGCCGACCTCCCGCTCGCCGTGGCGCTGTGCCGGTGCTACCAGCGTGCCGGGGACCTGTTGCGGGCGAAGGACCTGGGCGCGCACGCGCTCGCCCAGGCCGAGAAGCTGTCGCTGGTCCACGGCGAGGTGGCCGTGGAGCTCGCCGCCATCCTCGCCGAGACCGAGACCGGCCTGCCGTACGTGGAGCGGGTGCTCGACGCGGTCGGCCTCCCCCACGACGTCGTGGACCGCACCAACGAGATCCGCGCGCTGTGGGACGCGAGCATCAAGGCCGCGGAGGGCGACGACTCCGCGCTCGCGGTGATCCTCGCCGACGACGCGCTCGCCGCCGGGCGGCCCGGCCGGCTCGCCGTACGGACGGCCCAGGTCGCCCTGCAGTGGGCGCGGATCGTCACCGCGCGGCCGACCGTGACCGAGGAGTTCGAGCGCGCGGCCGAGCTCGCCGAGCAGGCGACCGACATCCTCGGGGGCTTCCCCGCCGAGCGCCTCGAGCACGCGCGCGGCCTCACCGTACTGGCCCACGTGAAGCTGCGGGCCGGGGACCACGCCGCCGCCGCCGAACTCGCCGACCGCACCCTCGAGCGGCTCGGCGACACGCAGGGCGTCATCGCGGCGTCGGCCCACCTGGTGCACGCTCACGTCGCGTTGGCACGGTCCGAAGGCGAGGTCGTCCCGCTGCTGATGAAGGCGCAGCAGCTGCTGCAGGGCGCCCAGCCCACCGGCGGCCCCGACCGGGAGGCCGCCCGGGTCTGGCGCGAGCTCGGCGACCTGTGGGGCCGGGCCGGCTCGCGGCACGAGCAGTTCAGCGCGTACCGCAGGGCGCTGGAGGCCGTCGGCATCCGGGCGAACATGCCCGGGACCACCACGCAGGCCGTCCTCACCCACTAAGGGTTCGAGCCCTGGGGCGGCCGCGTGCCCGGCCGCCCCAGGGACGAGACCGGTTTTCGCGCCGCGGCGTCCGCGGCCGGTGCGACCGTGCGCCGCCCCCCGGGGGAGGCGGGGCCTCGCAGGGCAGGCTGCGCGCGGCCGTTTTTCTCGTTTTTTCAGCGCCCTGAGCGTTTCTCGCATGCCCGGCCGCGGCGTGTATCGCCCGCCATCGAGCGGCCCGGGATCTTCCGCCCGGTTTTCCCGGTGTGCGCCCGGCCGGACCGCCTCGTGGAGCCCTTCCGATGGCCGTCGTCGCTGGTCCGCGGCGCGCGTCCGGCGGCGTAACGGGGACCCGGCCGCAGGTCGTGTTCGGACGGTCGGGTACGGTCGAAACGTGATTCCACGGGTGCGGGTCGCGTGCCGCGGGACGGAACCTGCGGTGCCGCAGCGGCTCTGCGTCCGCCGATTCCGGTGCTCAGCGCACCTCTGATTTGGAGAAGGTCTCCGGGATAATTAGGGTCGACCAATCATTGGCTCGTAGGATGATTGTGCCTCGACCTGTGGAGGAGGGCGGACTGTGACCCTGCGCACGGCCCAGCGGGCCTCGCTCGTCGACCAGGTGATCGATCAGCTCAAGGAGCAGATCGTCTCCGGGGCGTGGCCGCTGCACGGCAAGATCCCCACCGAGACCGTGCTCGCCGAGCAGCTGGGCGTAGGCCGCAACACCGTGCGCGAGGCCGTCCGCGCCCTCACCCATGCCGGGCTGCTCGAGTGCCGCCAGGGCGACGGCACCTACGTGCGCGCCACGAGCGAGCTGTCCGGCGCGATGCTCCGCCGCCTCCGCGCCGCCGAGCACCTGGAGGTCTTCGAGGTCCGGCGGGCCCTGGAGGTCGAGGCCGCCCGCCTCGCCGCGAGCCGCCGCACCGAGGAGGACATCAAGGCGATCAAGGCCGCGCTCGAGGAGCGGGAGCGGGCCTGGGCCGCGCGTGACTCCGCCGCCTTCGTCGAGACCGACCTCGCCTTCCACATGGCCGTGGCCGCGGCCACGCACAACCGGGTGCTGATCGACATCTACAACGACTTCTCCGCGGCGCTGCGCGCCAACATCACCGCCGCCGGCGTTCCGCTGGAGAAGACCTACATCCCGCACGACGGCATCTACCGGGCGATCGCCGCCGGTGACGCGGCCGCCGCCGAGCGCGCCGGCCTGGAGTGCATGGAGCGCATCCTCGCCGCCCTCACCGAGTCCACCGAGCTGTCCTGACCCGGCCCGTGGCCTCCGCCGGGCCGGGCGCCGGCCGTGCCGACCGGCGCGCCGCCGTCCGCCCGCACCGCACGCATCCGCCGCGTCTCGCCGCGCCGTACCCGCCGCGGCGGGACGCGGCGTCGTCTCCGGGCGCAGATCCCGCCGCGGACGCCCGCGGCGGGACCGGCTAGGACCCAAGGCGCAGGGACATCACCAGGTAGCGGAAGGTCGGGTCGTCGGCGTCGTCGGTGAGCAGCGCCGGGCGGGTGGGCGTGTCCAGGCCGATGCGCACGCGCTCGCTCTCCAGGCCGGACAGGCCGTCGAGCAGGAAGTGCGACTGGAAGGCGATCTGGATCTCGTCGCCCGCGAGCTCGGCCTCGACGACCTCGGCGCCCCGGCCGATGTCGCCGCCGCCCGACTGCACGAGCACCTGGTCGCGGCCGAACGACAGCCGCACCGCCGGGTTCCGGTCGGCCACCAGCGACACCCGCCGGATCGCCTCGACCAGCGGGGCGACCGGGACGGTCGCCCAGATCGCCGGGCTGTGGGACAGCCGGGACCGGTAGTCGATGAACTGCTCGTCCATGAGCCGCACCGTGGTGCGGCGGCCGACGCTCTCGAAGCCGATCACCCCGTCGCCGAGCGCGATCGACACCTCGCCCGCGCGGAGCGTGCGCGCGATGTCCACGAGCACCCGCGCGGACACCATCGCCGCCGCGGTCACGTCGGGGCGCTCGGGATGCCAGAGGAACTCCCGGGCGGCGATCCGGTAGCGGTCGGTGGCCGCCAGGGTCACGTGGTCGCCGGAGATGTCGATGCGGATGCCGGTGAGCATCGGCAGCGTGTCGTCGCGGCTCGCCGAGGGCGCCACCTGCGCGACCGCGGCGGCGAGCAGGCCGCCGCCCACCGCCCCGATCTTCGGGGGCATCTCGGGCAGCGCGGGGAACTCCTCCACCGGCATGGTGTGCAGCCCGAACTCGGCGCTGCCGCAGGTGAGGATCGCCTCCCCGCCCTCGGTGACGATCTCGACCGGGTGGTCGGGCAGGCTCTTGGTGAGCTCCGCGAGCACCCGCCCGGGGATCAGCGTCCGCCCCGGCTCGGCCACCTGGGCCTCCACCGTGGCCCGGGCCGACACCTCGTAGTCGAACGCGGAGAGCGTCAGATCCTCGCCGTACGCGTCGAGCAGGATGCCGCCGAGCACCGGGACGGCAGGCCGGCTGGGCAGGATCCGGGCGGTCCACGCGACCGCGTCGGCCAGCACATCACGGTTCACGTGAAGTTTCATCCCGACCGATCCCCTTTCTCGCTCTCGCTCGACGCTATGTACGAAAAGGTAGCCGCCCCCACCGACAGGGCGGGGGCGAGGCCGCCGGGCCAGGGCCGGTCGCCGGGTGCGGGGCCCGGTCAGGAGCGCTGCGCGTTGAGGTAGGCGAGCACGGCGAGCACCCGCCGGTTATCGTCGTCGGACGGCATGAGGCCGAGCTTGGTGAAGATGTTCGCCACGTGCTTGCCGACCGCGCTCTCGCTCAGGTAGAGCTGCTGGCAGATCGCGGAGTTGGAGCGGCCCTCGGCCATGAGCGCGAGCACCTCCCGCTCCCGCGGGGTGAGCCGGGCGAGCGGCTCGTCGCGGGCGTTGCCGGCGAGCAGCTTGGCGATCACCTCCGGGTCCATCGCGGTGCCGCCCGCGGCGACCCGGCGCACCGCGTCGACGAACTGCGCGGCGTCGAAGACCCGGTCCTTGAGCAGGTAGCCGACGCCGCCCGAGCCGTCGGCGAGCAGCTCGCGCGCGTACAGCTGCTCCACGTGCTGGGAGAGCACGAGCACCGGCAGGCCCGGCACCCGCTTGCGCGCCTCCAGCGCCGCCTGCAGGCCCTCGTCGGTGAACGTCGGCGGCAGCCGTACGTCCACGATCGAGACGTCCGGGCGCTCCTCGACGAGCGCCTTGAGCAGCTCGGGGCCGGTCTCCACGGCCGCCACGACGGTGAACCCGTGCGCCTGCAGCAGGTGCACCAGGCCCTCCCGCAGCAGGGCCAGGTCCTCGGCGAGCACGACTCTCACGGCACCACCCTAGGCGGACGCGGCCAACCGCTTGGAATGCTCGTACTCGACCGCCAGGTAGCTGCCGTAGACGAGCATCATCAGGCCGAGGTTGATGAACGCGATCAGCGCCAGCCAGGAGAAGGGGTCGGGCAGGTAGAGCGCGACGAACCAGCCCCGCGGCGCGCCGACCAGCTTCATCACGAGCGCGACCAGGCCCTGCGCGAACAGCGGCAGCCAGGAGAACCCCATGCACACCGCCATCAGCACGATCTTGCGGCGCGGCAGCGTCGCCCGGGGCCGGTCGCGCACCGGCAGCACCCCCGGCAGCTCGATCACGGCGACCGTGGGGCCGCCGGGCGGGCTGTGCAGCGCGAGCTCCCCGTCGAACGCGGCGATCCGGCGCTCCAGCCCGCGCAGGCCGCTGCCGCGCGCGGGGTCCGCGCCGCCGACGCCGTCGTCGGTGACCGTGATCCGCAGGTCGCCGCCGCGGCGGCCGATGCCGACCGTCACCTCGCGGGCGCGCGAGTGCCGCGCCGCGTTGGTGAGCAGCTCGCTCACCGCGAAGTAGGCGGCCGCCTCCACCGGCGGCGGCGGGCGGTCGGGCAGGTCCACCTCGACGGTGGCCTTGAGCGGGCAGTCGAGGGCGAGCGCGCGCACCGCGTCGCCGAGGCCGCGCTCGGCGAGCACCGGCGGGTAGATGCCGCGCACCAGCCGGCGCAGCTCGGCGAGCACCTCCGCGGACGCCTCCCGGGTCTTGGCGATGAGCTCCTTCGCCGTGGCCGGGTCGGTGTCGACGAGCCGCTCGGCCGCGCCGAGCGTCATGCCCATCGCCACCAGCCGGGCCTGCGCGCCGTCGTGCAGGTCGCGCTCGATCCGGCGCAGCTCGGCGGCCTGGGCGTCCACCGCCTCGGTGCGGGTGCGGGCGAGGTGGCTGATCTGGCGGGCGAGCCGGGTCCGCTCGGTGGGGCCGAGCAGCGCCCGGGTCCACAGCCCGTACAGGCGGGGCACGTACGGCGCGGCGAGCAGGCCGGCCACGGCCGGCACGGCGCCGGCGAGCGCGCCGGGCCACGGCTGCGCCGCGGCCAGGTAGGCGCCGTACCCGATGAGCAGCAGCGGCAGCACGGCGAGCGGCGCGCCGGTGATCGGGTGGAGCACCAGCCAGGCGAGGTCGCGCCAGGTGGCCGGGTCCTTGGTCAGCCAGTTCAGGCGGCGGTTCCACGCCGGGAACCGGGGCGTCCGGTAGAGGGTGCGGCCCTCCCGGTACCAGCCGTCCGCCTGGCGCACCGGCGGCGGGGGCGGCGGCTGGTAGGGGTCCTCGATGCGCACGCCCGACCAGGCCTCGGCGCGGCGGCGGGCGATCCCGGTCCACCAGCGGCCGAGCCGGATCGCCGGGGGGAAGAAGAAGACCATGCCCAGGCTGTAGGTGAGCACGACGCCGACCATGACCACCACGGTGATCGGCAGCTGCCCGAGGGCCATGGCGAACATGACCGTGCCGTGGCCGATCGCGGCGGCCACCTTTCGGCCCCAGCGGGCGAGCCGTACGGCCCGCTCCCTCATCCGGTCCCGCCGCGGACGCGCGGCGTCCACCCCTTCGTCCATGCCTCCAGTCTGCGGGCCGCGCGGACCGCAGGTCACTGCACCTGGCCACCCGCCGGGGTGGGGAAAACCCCACCTCAGAAGTGTCGCCGGCACCGACGCGGCCGGCCGGGCGGGCGACCTAGCGTGAGCGGCATGTCGATCCTCGAAGTCACCCACCTGGCCAAGCGGTACGGCGAGCACGTCGCCGTACGCGACGTCTCCTTCGCCGTGGAAGAAGGCGAGATCTTCGGGATCCTGGGCCGCAACGGCGCCGGCAAGACCACCACCGTCGAGTGCGTGGCCGGGCTGCGCGTGCCGGACGCGGGCCGGATCGTCGTCGACGGTCTCGATCCGCGGCGGGATCACACCGAGCTCACCCGGCGGCTCGGCGTGCAGCTGCAGAGCTCGGCGCTGCCGGACCGGATCACCGTGCGGGAGGCGGTCGGCCTGTTCGCCTCGTTCCACGGGTACCCGGTGCCGGTCGACGACCTCATCGAGCAGGTCGGCCTCGCCGAGAAGCGCGGCACCCGGTACGGCAGGCTCTCCGGCGGCCAGCGGCAGCGGCTGTCGATCGCGCTCGCCCTGGTCGGCGCGCCGCGGGTGGCGATCCTCGACGAGCTCACCACCGGCCTCGACCCGCAGGCGCGGCGGGAGACCTGGGGGCTGATCGAGCGCATCCGCGACCAGGGCATCACCGTCCTGCTCGTCACCCACTTCATGGAGGAGGCCGAGCGGCTCTGCGACCGCATCGCCCTCATCCACGACGGGGTGGTCGCCGCCGTCGACACGCCCGCCGGGCTGATCCGGCGGGCCGGGGTCGGCGAGCGGGTCACGTTCACGCCCTCGGCGCCCGTGGAGCGGAGCGCGCTCGCCGGTCTCGACGGGGTGCGCGAGGTCGTCGTCGACTCGCGGGGGCGCGTCGCGGTGACCGGCGCGGCCGACGTGGCCGGCGCGGTCACGGCCCACCTCGCCGCCATGGGCGTGCACGTCACCGACCTGCGGGTCGAGCGTCCCACCCTCGACGACGCCTTCCTCGCGCTCACCGGCGCCCCGGCCGAGGCCGCCTGAAACCGCGCCGCGCCGCCCGCCGCCGTCGCTCGCGGCCGGTGTGCGCCCGCCCCCGGCGGGGCGCGATGCCGAGCGGCCCGTCGCGGGCCGCCCCGCACACACCTTGACGCCCGCCTCTCCGCCTTCCCGGTCTCCCGGCTCGGGTCACCGGCGCCGCGCAGCGCGGCCGCACCACCGCCCCTGCCGGGCCGCGTGAGCCGCATGCCCGCACGTCACCGGCCTTGTGCGGCCGAGCGCCGTGGGCGTCCTCCTCGCCCACCCGGGGGCCGCCGCCGATCGCCCGCCGCCCGGGCACGCCGTACCGCCGCGCGCCGGGCCGGACGCCCGCGCACCGAAAGCACCCGTTCGAAACCGTTTCCGTCGACTTCTGGAAGGCCGACATGAGTTCCGTTTCCACCGCCACCCGTGCCCCCGCGCCGGTCCGCCCGCTGCTCACGCTCATCGGGGTCGAGACGCGGCTGATCCTCCGCGACCCGGCGGCGGTGACGCTGCCGGTGCTGCTGCCGCTGGCGCTGCTGCTGATCCTCGGCGGCACCGTCCCCGACTTCAAGCGCCCGATGCCGGACCTGGGCGGGGCCCGGCTGATCGACGCCTACTACCCGGCGATGATGGTGATGCTGTCGGTCGCCATCATCGCCACCTCGGTGCTGCCGACCGTGTTCGCCACCTACCGGGAGAACGGCGTGCTGCGCCGCATGTCCACCACCCCGGTCGGCCCCGGGCGCGTGATCGCCGCCCAGCTCATCGTGTCGCTCGCCATGGGCGTCGTCGCGATCGCCGCGATGGTCGCCGGCGGCCACCTCGTGCTCGGGGCGAGGCTCCCCGAGCGGCCGTTCGCCTTCGCCGGGATCGTGCTGCTCGGCACGGCGGCGCTGTACGCGATCGGGCTGCTGCTCGGCGCGCTGGCGCCGAGCGGGCGCGCCGCGCCGGGCATCGGGGCCATGGTCATGTTCCCGCTGCTGTTCTTCGGCGGCGTGTGGCTGCCCCGGCACGCGATGCCGGAGGCGCTCGACCTCATCAGCCGGTTCTCGCCCACCGGCCCGTTCGGCGAGGCGCTGCACGCCGCCTGGACCGGGGCGGCGATCCCGGCCGAGACGGTGCTGGTGCCCGCCGCGTGGCTGCTGGCCGCCACCGGGCTCGCCGTACGACTGTTCCGCTGGGAGTGAGCCGCGGTACGGCGTGCGGCCGGGCCACCCGCGGGGGCGTGGCCCGGCCGCACCCGTCGATATTTGACCGAGCGTTCCAGAAAGTGTTAGCGTCGAGCCGTGGCGAGGAGCAAGGAGTTCGATCCGGAGGCCGCGCTCGATGCCGCGCTGGAGTTGTTCTGGGAGCGCGGGTACGAGGCGACCAGCATGGCCGACCTCGTCGAGCACCTGGGGGTGGCGCGAGCCAGCCTGTACGCTACCTTCGGCGGCAAACACGACCTGTACCTGGCGGCGCTCAACCGCTACCTGCGGACGCGCTCCCCGAACCCGATCGAGGCGCTGTCCCAGCCGGGGCCGGCGCTGCCCGCCGTCCGGGCCCTCGTCGAGCTGTACGCCGAGGAGGGCATCGCCGACTCGCGGCGGCGGGGCTGCATGATCGTCAACGCCGCGGCCGAGCTGCTGCCGAAGGATCCGAGCGTGACCCGGTTCGTGGAGTCGAGCTGGGCGGCGCTCGAGGCCGCGCTCACCTCGGCGCTGTTCCGCGCGAAGGCCCAGGGGGAACTCGGGCCGGACAGCGATCCGGTGGCGCTCGGCCGGTTCCTCCTCGTCGTGCTCCAGGGGCTGCGGATCATGGCGAAGGGCTCGCCCGATCCGGCCCGGCTGCGGGACGCGGCGGCCCAGGCGCTGCGCCTGCTCCGCTAGTCCTCCTTGCGCCTGCACCGCCAGGCCTCTTTTTGTCTGCGGATTCTGGAACGAACGGTCGGGTAACTTAGGACGCCGCATGTCGCCGACGACCACCCGCGAGCGGGCCGGCCGCGCCGCCTTCCCCCTGCTCGGCGCGGTGCAGGTCACGCTGACCGCCGCGATCACCCTGCTCGCCGTACCGCTCCCCGCGATCCAGCGGGAGTTCGGCCTCACCCAGGGCGAGCTCGCCCTGCTCAGCTCCTGCTACGGGCTCGCGTTCGGCGGGCTGCTGCTGCTCGGCGGCAGGCTCGCCGACCTGCGCGGCGCCGGCCGCGTGCTTCGCGCCGGGCTGGCCCTGTTCGGCGCGGCCGGGGCCGCCGGGGTGCTCGCCCCCGCGTTCCCCGTGCTGCTCGCCGCCCGGCTCGTCCAGGGCGCCGGGGCCGCGCTCGCCGCGCCTGCGGCGCTGGCGCTGGTCACCGGCATGCACCCGGAGGGGCCGCGGCGGGCCCGCGCGCTCGCCGTGTGGGGCACGCTCTCGGTGAGCGGCGCGGTCGGCGGCAGCCTGCTCTCCGGGCTGGTCGCGAGCCTCGGCTCGTGGCGGTGGTGCCTGCTGCTCCCGGTGGCGGTCGCCGCGGCCGCCCTCGCCTCCCGGCCGGTCCGCCGCGCCGGAGCCCTCGGTCCGGCCGGTCCCGGCGGCCCGGGCGCGGCCGGGGCGGGCCGGGAGCGGCTCGACCTGCCGGGCGCGCTGCTCGGTGCCGGCGGGCTCGTGCTGCTCGGCCACGGGCTGCTCACCGCGCACGGCCCGGTCCCGGCCGTCGCCGGAATCCTCCTGCTCGCCGCGTTCGTGGCCGTCGAGTCGCGGACCGCGCGGCCGCTGCTGCCCCCGCGCATGCTCGTCGACCGCGCCCGCCGCCTCGCCCTGCCGGTGATCCTGCTCACCGCGGCCGGGAGCGCGGCCTCCATATTCTTCCTCTCGCTCTACTTCCAGCAGGTCCGCGGCATGTCGGCGGCGCAGACCAGCGCCGCGTTCCTGCCCAACCTGCTCGTCATCGGCACCGGCCCGGTCGCGGCGCGGGTGATCGGCCGGTTCGGGCCGCGCGCCGCCACCGCCGCCGGGCTGCTCGTCGCCGCCGCGGCGATGACGCCGCTCGCCCGCCTCGACGCGGCCACCCCGTGGCCCGCGATCGTGCTCGTCGCGCTGCCGCTGTTCGCCGCGGGATCCGGGCTCGCCCTCGCCGGGGCCACGGTCATCGGCATGTCCGGCACCCCGCCGCACCGGGCCGGGCTCGCCGGCGGGCTGGTCAACACCGCGATGGAGGTGGGGCCGACCGCCGGGCTCGCCGTACTCGTGGCGATCGCCTCGGCCCGCACCGCCGCGCTCGGCTGCCCGGCGGGCGGGTGCGCAGCGCCGGCCGTCGCGCCGGCGGACGCCGTGACCGGCGGCTACGCGCTCGCCTTCGGGGTGCTCGGGGCCGCCTTCCTGCTCGCCGCGGCGTCCGCCGCCGTCACCCGGAACACCGCCGAGAACACCGACGCCCAGCGAAAGGAGATCGCATGACGCGCTTCACCGACAAGATCGTCCTGGTCACCGGGGGCGGGACCGGCGCGGGCCGGGTCGTCGCCCAGGACTTCGCCCGGGAGGGCGCCACCGTGATCGTGGCCGGACGGACCGCGGAGACGCTCGGCACGACCGTGAAGGCGATCGAGGCCGAGGGCGGCCGGGCCGAGGCGATCGTGGCCGACGTGCGGCGGAACGGCGACGTCGCCGCGCTCGTCGGCCGGATCACCGAACGGTACGGCAGGCTCGACGTCGCGGTGAACAACGCGGGCATGCTGCTGGCCGGGCCCGTCGCCGACCTGCCGGAGGAGGACTGGCGGGCGGTGTTCGACACCAACGTGCACGGCGTCTTCCGCTGCCTAAAGCACGAGATCGCCGCGATGCGCACCCAGCCGGACGGCGGCGTGATCGTCAACGTGAGCTCGGTCATCGGGCCGTACCTGCGGATTCCGGGCATGGCCGCGTACGGCGCGGCCAAGGCGGCGGTGAGCGCGCTCACCCGGACCGCGGCGCTCGAGTACATCCGCGAGGGGGTGCGGATCAACGCGGTCACGCCGGGCCCGATGGACACCCCGATGTCGCTGCGCCCCGGCGAGACCGAGGCGGACCGCGCGGAGCGGCTGGAGAAGGAGCTGCCGGCCGGGCGGGTGGCCTCGCTCGAGGAGTTCTCCGCGGCGGTCCGCTACCTCGCCTCCCCCGAGTCCGCCTTCGTCGTGGGCCAGGACCTCGTGCTCGACGGCGGGGCGACCGCCTGAGCCGGACGCCGCGCCCACCGGACCGCACGCGGCCGGGGCCCGCCGATCCGCGATCACCGCGGGTCGGGCTCGGCCGCGTCGCGCTCGGCGTCATGCCGCGGCGGCCGGACGGTCTCGGGGTGCGTCCGCGCATGCACCGCGGCCGCTCGCGGTCGGGCGTCCCAGGGGCGCCGGGTCGCACCGTTCCATCCCGGCCCGCGCGCTGCGGGCGGGACCTGCCCGCCGGTACGCGGTCCACACGCCGGTGGCCCGCGCACCCCGCGCCACACCCGGAACAGGCCGTCCACCCGGCACGCGGGGCGTCGAGAGCGGCGCGGCTCCGGACGGCCCCAGCGGCTCCCGGCCGCACCGTTCCATCCCGGCCCGCGCGGCGCTGCGGGCGGGACCTGCCCGCCCGGGCGAGCCGTCGCGCCGAGGCGACCTTGTTCGGGCCCGGGCCGCGCGATGCGGGCGGGACCGGCGCGCCGATCCGGATGCCCGGCAGGCGGCGCCGTGCGCCCGGCCGGCGGCGCCGTTCAGTGCGCCATGTCGACGAACCGGCTGTAGTGGCCCTGGAAGGCGACGGTCACCGTGGCCGTGGGGCCGTTGCGGTGCTTGGCGACGATGAGGTCGGCCTCGCCCGCCCGGGGCGACTCGCGCTCGTAGGCGTCCTCGCGGTGGAGCAGGATGACCACGTCCGCGTCCTGCTCGATCGAGCCGGACTCGCGCAGGTCGCTCACCTGCGGCCGCTTGTCGGTCCGCTGCTCGGGGCCGCGGTTGAGCTGGGAGATCGCGACGACGGGGACCTCCAGCTCCTTGGCGAGCAGCTTGAGGGCCCGGGAGATCTCGGAGACCTCCTGCTGGCGGCTCTCCACCTTCTTCGGGGAGCTCATCAGCTGGAGGTAGTCGACGATGACGAAGCGCAGGTCATGCTTCTGCTTGAGGCGGCGGCACTTCGCCCGGATCTCCATCATCGACATGTTCGGCGAGTCGTCGATGAAGAGGGGGGCGTCGGCGACCTCGCTCATCCGGCGGGCGAGCCGCTGCCAGTCGTCGTCGTTCATCATGCCCGACCGCATCGTGTGCAGCGGGACCTTCGCCTCGGCCGACAGCAGCCGCATGGTGATCTCGTTCCTGGACATCTCCAGGGAGAACACCACGGTGGTGAGGCCGTGCTTGATCGCGGCGGAGCGGGCGAAGTCGAGGCCGAGCGTGGACTTGCCGATCGCGGGCCGCGCGGCCACCACGATCATCTGGCCCGGGTGGAGCCCGTTGGTGAGGGCGTCGAGGTCGGCGAACCCGGTGGGCACGCCGGAGAGCTGTCCGCCGCGGCTGCCGATCGCCTCGATCTCGTCGAGGGCGCCGGGCATGATCTCGGAGAGCGGGAGGAAGTCCTCCGAGGTGCGGCGCTCGGTGACCTTGAAGATCTCGGCCTGGGCGCGGTCGACGAGCTCGTCGACGTCCTGCCCCTGCCCGCCGTAGCCGTAGGAGACGATGCGGGTGCCCGCCTCGATGAGCCGGCGCAGGATCGCCTGCTCGCGCACGATCTTCGCGTAGTACCCGGCGTTCGCGGCGGTGGGCACGACCGCGGTGAGCGTGTGCAGGTACGGCGCGCCGCCGATGCGGGTGACCTCCCCGCGGCTGGCCAGCTCGTCGAAGACGGTGACCACGTCGGCCGGCTCGCCCCGGGCGTACAGGTCGACGATCGCGTCGTAGATGATCTGATGGGCGGGGCGGTAGAAGTCCTCGGCGCGCAGCACCTCGATGACGTCGGCGATCGCGTCCTTGGACAGCAGCATCCCGCCGAGCACGGACTGTTCGGCCTCGATGTTGTGGGGTGGCGTTCGCTCGAACGACGTGTCGTAGACAGGAGGCTCCGCGATGCTCATCTCAACCCCCTCCCGAACAGGCCGCCCCCCAGATCTAGCGGACCGGTGTGACAGTTTTCCGAAGGCCCCGGGCGCACGGCAAAGCCCCGCTGTGGACAAGCTGTGGATAACCTGTGTGCTTCTCCGCCCCAGGTGTGGGCAGCCTGGGGACAAGGCTGGGGATAACTCCGCGAGCGGATCCACAAATCGCCACTGACCTGCGAAAACACAATCCACTGCCTGTGGATGAAAGAAAGTCGGGAGACACGCCGGAGCGCCGCCGGCCCGGCCGCCGCGGCCCCTCCGGCGGCACCCCGGACCCGCCCGGGCGCACAGGGGACGCCGGGCCATAAACCGGTCGAGACCACATCGCGTGAGCTGCCACAATGCTCGGGTGCCTGGTACCGCCCCCGAGCGCGGCGGGCGCGCCCACGACCGGGAGATCCTCCGCCTCGCGATCCCCGCGTTCGGCGCGCTCGTCGCCGAGCCGCTCTTCCTCCTCGCCGACTACGCGATCGTGGGCCGTCTCGGCACCGTGGCGCTCGGCGCCCTCGGAGTGGCCGGGACCGTGCTCACCACGCTCGTCAACCTGTGCGTGTTCCTCGCCTACGCGACCACCGCCCAGGTGGCTCGCCGGATCGGCGCGGGCGACCGGCGCGAGGCCCTGCGCTGGGGCATCGACGGGCTGTGGCTCGCGGCGGCGATCGGCCTCGTGCTCGCGGTCCTGGGCGTGCCGTTCGCCCCGCTGCTCGTCGAGCCGTTCGGGGCGTCGCCCGAGGTCGCCGCCGACGCGATCACGTACCTGCGGATCAGCATGCTCGGCACCCCCGCGATGCTGCTCGTGCTCGCCGGCACCGGGGTGCTGCGCGGCCTGCAGGACACCGTCACCCCGCTCGTGGTGTCGATCGCCGGGTTCACGCTGAACGCGGTGCTCAACGCCGTCCTCGTGCTCGTCCTCGGCTGGGGCATCGCGGGCTCGGCGTGGGGCACGGTGATCGCGCAGGTGCTCTCCGCCGCGGCCTACCTCGTCGTCGTGCTGCGCGGGGCGCGGCGGGAGGGGGTGCCGCTCCGGCCCCGGCTCGCGGGCGTGCGCACCTCCGGCGCGGCCGGGTTCGCGCTGTTCCTCCGCACGGTCGGGCTGCGCGCGGTGCTCGCGCTCGCGACCGCGGTCGCCGCCCGCATGGGCGACGCCCCGGTCGCCGCGCACGGCATCGCCTTCCAGGTGTGGACGCTGCTCGCCTACGCGCTCGACGCGATCGCGATCGCCGGGCAGGCGATCACCGGGCGCACGCTCGGCGCGGGCGACGTCGCGGCCACCCGGGCCGCCACCGCCCGGATGGTCACCTGGGGCGTCGGTGCGGGCGTCGTGTTCGGCGCCGCGCTCTGCGTGGCGCGGCCGTGGATCCCCGGGCTGTTCGACGCCGACCCCGCGGTCACCCGGGAGCTGCTCGCGGTGCTGTGGCTCGTCGCCCTGCTCCAGCCGGTGGCGGGCGTGGTCTTCGTGCTCGACGGCGTGCTCATCGGCGCGGGCGACCAGCGCTTCCTCGCCTATGCGCAGGTGGCCGCGGCCATCGTCTTCCTGCCCGCGGCCGGGCTCGTGGTGGTGCTCGGCACCGGGCTCGTCTCGCTGTGGATGGCGCTGGGAATCTGGATGATCGCCAGAATGATCGCGCTTTCCGCCCGGGCGCGGGGCACCGCATGGCTCGTCACCGGCGCGTGATGAAGGATTTTTCCCGGCGCAACGAGCACGTGACGTGCGAAGTCTTGTCAGAAAGGCGGCGCTGAGGCAGGGTAAATCGCACCATTACCAATGGAGTGATTTATCCCTTGCGCCACGAAACGACCGCGAGCTCTTCCTCGTTACTGCGCCGTCTCCCCGCGAGCGAGGCGACCGGGCGGAACACGGGCGCCCGGCACCGTCTCGTCACCATCTACCATCGGCGCGACCTCATCGTGCTCGGACTCGGCGTCATGATCGGCGCCGGGATCTTCACCATCGCCGGACGCCAGGCCGCCTCGATGGCCGGCCCGGGCGTGATCCTCTCTTTCATGATCGCGGGCATTTGCAGCCTGCTCGCCGCTTTCTGTTTCGCCGAACTCACCTCGACGATCCCGGCGTCCGGCAGCGCCTACACGTTCACCTACGTGATTTTCGGTGAGCTGTGGGCGTGGGTGATCGGCTGGTCGCTCATCCTCGAAATGACGCTCGCGGCCGCGGTCGTGGCGCGCGCGTGGTCGCTGATCTTTGGAAGGTTCCTCACCGATTTCGGCGTCGCCGTGCCCGCGCCGCTCGCCGGCGTGGTCGGCAGGCCCGAGGGGTTCGATCTGCCGAGCCTGCTCATCCTCGCGCTGCTCACCGGCATCGTCGCGCTCGGCGCCCGGTTCGGCCTGCGCACCCTGTGGGTGATCGTGTGCGCGAAGCTGGTCGCGATCGGCGGCGTGATCGTGTTCGGCGCGCGGCACGTCGACCCCGCCAACCTCGCCGCGATCCCGGCCCCGGAGGCCCCGACGCCGCAGGGCTCCCACGACGTGCTGCAGACCACGATCCTCGGCCTGATCGTGGGCGAGACCGACGCGTTCGGCTGGTACGGCATCCTCGCCGCGACGCCCGCGATCGTCTTCGCCTACATCGGCTGGGACATCGTCGCCACCGCGGCCGAGGAGACGATCGACGCCCGCCGTACCGTGCCGCAGGGCATGATCCGCAGCCTCGTGCTCACCACGGTCATCTACCTCGCGGTCGCCGTGGTCATGGTCGGCATGGTGCCGTACACGCGGATCGACCCCGAGACGCCGCTGGCGTCCGCGTTCCGCCTCGTCGGCGACGACTTCATGGTGCACGTGATCAACATCGGCGGGGTGCTCGGCCTCACCACGGTGATCCTCGTGCTGATCGTGGGCCAGACCCGCATCCTGTTCTCCATGGCCCGGGACGGCCTGCTGCCCCGCTCGCTGAGCCGGCTCAGCCGCTGGCGCAGCCCGTCGACCGCCACCCTCGTCATCGGCGGGTGCGCGATGCTGCTCGCGCAGACCGTGCCGGTGTTCGCGCTCGAGCAGCTCGTGGTGATCGGCACGCTGTTCGCGTTCCTGTTCGTCGCGATCGGCGTGATCGCGATGGGGCGGAGCATGCCCGACCTGCCGCGCGGCTTCCACACCCCGCTGCGGCCGTTCGTGCCCGCGCTCTCGGCCGCCACCACGCTGTGGCTCATGCTCAACCTCACCGTGCTCACCTGGCTCGCGTTCGCCGTGTGGATGGCGGCGGGCCTGCTCCTCTACCTCGCCTACGGCCGGCGGCATTCGATGCTGGCGCCGAACAGCTACCACCGGCCGGCCGAGCCGCCGCCGCAGCCGGAGCCGTGGCGGCGCTCCGGGCCCGGCTCCGGACCAGGGGCCGGGCCGGGCACCGGGCGCTCCGGCCCTCCGCCGCCGCGCCGTACCGGCCGCGGCCGGCACCGCCGCTGAATCCGGGCCGGAACCTCGTCCAGCGAGCCTCGTCCAGCGGCCTCATCCAGGCCGCGGACGCGCGGCGCCCCCTCCCCGGACGCGCGGGAAGGGGGCGCGACAGGCCTTTTCCGAGAGGCTCACCCGGGGCCGCCCGGCCCCGGGATGTGACCGAGCACGTCAGGCGGCGACGACCTCGATCTCGATGTTCGCGGAGACCTCCGGGTGCAGGCGGACCGAGACGGTGTGCCGGCCCAGGCTCTTGATCGGGTTGCCGATCTCGATGCGACGGCGGTCGAGCTCGGGGCCGCCCGCGGCCTTCACCGCCTCGACGATGTCCTTGGTCGTCACCGAGCCGAACAGGCGGCCGCCCTCACCCGCCCGCATCGCCAGCTTGACCTGCAGCCGGCCGAGCTGCTCGGCGACCTCCTGGGCGGCGCCGAGGTCGCGGATCGCCCGCGCCTCGCGGGCCTTGCGGATCGCGGCGATCTGGGACTCCGCGCCGCGGGTCCAGCGGATCGCGTACCCGCGCGGCAGCAGGTAGTTGCGGCCGTAGCCGTCCTTGACCTCAACCACGTCGCCGGGCGCGCCGAGGCCGGAGACCTCGTTGGTGAGAATGAGCTTCATATCCCAGAGACCTCCTGTCAGCGAGCCGTGCTCGTGTACGGCAGCAGGGCCATCTCGCGCGCGTTCTTGATCGCCGTCGCCACGTCGCGCTGGTGCTGGGTGCAGTTACCGGTCACCCGGCGCGCCCGGATCTTGCCGCGGTCGGAGATGAACTTCCGCAGCAGCGTGGTGTCCTTGTAGTCGACGTAGGCGATCTTCTCGTGGCAGAACAGGCAAACCTTCTTCTTCGGCTTGCGCAGTGCCGGCTTCGCCATCATGGTGCTCCTTCGTGAGAGCCCCGCACAGGGCGGGAATGGTCGCTCGGTTGCTGGTCGGAGATGCGCCCGGTGGGCGCGGACGGTTGTCGGGTGGTGCCGGGTCAGAAGGGCGGCTCGTCGCTCAGGTCGCCGCCGAAGCCGCCACCGCCGCCACCCTGCGGCCCGTAGGAGCCGGGCGGGGCGGGCGTGGCGGTCGCCCACGGGTCGTCGACCGGCGCGCCCCCGCCGAAGCCGCCCTGCCGCGTGGTCTTGTTCACCTTCGCGGTGGCGTTCCGCAGCGAGGGGCCGACCTCGTCGACCTCGACCTCGTAGACGGTGCGGCGCTCGCCCTCCTTGGTCTCGTACGAGCGCTGCCTGAGCCGGCCGTAGACGATCACCCGCATGCCACGCGTCAGGCTCTCGGCGACGTTCTCCGCGGCCTGGCGCCAGATGTTGCAGGTGAGGAACAGCGCCTCGCCGTCCTTCCACTCACCGGTCTGCCGGTCCATGTACCGCGGAGTGGACGCGATGCGGAACCGGGCCACCGCCTGCCCCGTGGGGGTGAAGCGCAGCTCGGGGTCGTCGACGAGATTGCCGACGATGGTGATCATGGTGTCGCCTGCCATGAGTGGCGCCTTCCTGCACTGCTTGCTCGGTCAGGGCACAGGGTACGGCCAGCGGCCGACAAACACGGACGGTTTCCGGTCGCTTCCGGGCATCGGACGGCGTCGCGCGCCTGCCGGCCACGCGTCCCCGCGTGACCGGTGCCCGCGCCCGCCGGCACATCCGACGCCGCGGCCCGGGCGTCGTCCGGTGGCTCAGTGCGCGGCTCGGGGCACGCCCGGTCAGTGCTTGTCGGGGCGGATGACCTTGGTGCGCAGCACGCCCTCGTTGAGGTTGAGCTGGCGGTCCAGCTCCTTCACCGCGGCGGGCGAGCAGTTCAGGTCGATGACGGCGTAGATGCCCTCCGACTTCTTCTTGATGTCGTAGGCGAGCCGCCGCCGGCCCCACACCTCGACCTTCTCGACCTGGCCGCCGTCCTCGCGGACGACGCCGAGGAACTGGTCGAGCGACGGCGCCACGGTGCGCTCGTCGAGGGCGGGGTCGAGGATGACCATCACTTCGTAGCGACGCATGGACTCCTAACCTCCTCTGGACTTTCGCGGCCACGACACGGTGCCGTGACAGGAGGACGCTGCGGTCGTGGCCCGCCCGGTCCCGGGCGGCGCCGCGGGCGTGCCACCACGCACGCCGGACGCAGCCGGTTCAGCCTACCAGTTTCCGCGCCCGGTCCCGCGCCGCGCGGGTTTCCCGCCCGCCTGCCCGGGAAGTCGCGGGACACCACAGGGAACTCGGGGATCAGGAAAGAGGGTGACCTCCGTGGCACGCACCACCGACCGGCCGCGCCGCAGGTTCCGGATCCACTTCAACACCGACGACCGGCGCCACCCGATCGAGAACGCGCTGTCGGTCACCGTGTTCGTCCTCGGCGTGCTGGCCCTGGTCACCGGGCTCATCGTCGACCTGCACGTGATCGCCTCGTGGGCGGGCGCGCTCGGCTTCCCGACCGGCCTGTACGCCCAGTACATCTCGGTGACCACGACCGAGCGCAGCCTCATCGTGGTCGGCCTCGTCGGCTCGTTCGTCGGCGCGGCGCTCGGCATCTACCACGGCGGCTTCTTCCCGTGACCCGGCCGCCCGGCCGGCTCGCCGTACGCCCGGTGGTACGGCGAGCCGGGGCGGCCCGCCGCGCCGGGTGGGCGAGGGGCGGGCCGGACGGCTAGGTTGGGGGCATGGTGCGCATCGGGGCTCATGTCGATCAGGACGACCCGCTCGGGCAGGCGGCGGAGCGCGGGGCCGAGGTCGTGCAGTTCTTCCTCGGCGACCCGCAGGGCTGGAAGGGGCCGGTGCTGCCGGAGGCGGCCGACGCGATCCGGGCGTCCGACGTCGACGTCTACATCCACGCGCCCTACGTGATCAACGTGGCGACGGCGAACAACCGCATCCGCATCCCCAGCCGCAAGCTGCTCGCGGCCCACCTGGAGGCCGCCGCCGCGCTGGGCGCGAAGGGCCTCGTGGTGCACGGCGGGCACGTCGGCAAGGACGACGACCCGCAGGTCGGGTTCGCCAACTGGCGCAAGGTGTTCGAGCGCATCGAGTGCCCGGTCCCGATCCTCATCGAGAACACCGCGGGCGGCGGCAACGCCATGGCCCGCAGGCTCGACCGCATCGCCCGGCTGTGGGACGCGCTCGACGGCTTCGACGTGGGCTTCTGCCTCGACACCTGCCACGCGCACGCGGGCGGGGAGGACCTCGCCGACGTGGTCGACCGGGTGAAGGCGATCACCGGCCGGATCGACCTGATCCACTGCAACGACTCGCGCGACGCGTTCGGCTCCGGAGCCGACCGGCACGCGAACCTGGGGAAGGGCACGATCGACCCCGAGCTGATCGTCGCGGTGTGCCGGGCCGCGGGGGCGCCGATCGTGGTGGAGACGCCCGGCCCCGGCCAGGCCGCGGACATCGCGTTCCTCCGCGAGCGGCTCGCCTGACGCGGCGGGCCGCCCGGCCTGCTGTGGCGCTCGCAATCCACAAATCCACAGCCTGTGGATAATTTCTCTGGATCGTCACCCACAGCTCCCGCACATCGGCGGGAACGGTGTGGACGCCGCGATCACCCCGCCCAGGCGCCCTGCAGGAAGGCGAGCGTGTTCAGCACCATGAGCGGCGCGGCGACCGCGCCGTACACCGCCATCACCCACGGGCGCCGCGCCACCACCTGGCCGACCGCGATCCACACCGGCCACCACAGCAGCATCGACCGCGGGATCGACAGGTAGTACGCCGAGCAGAGCAGCGCGGCGAGCTGCAGCCCGACGTACACCACGTCGCTCCACCGCCGCAGCACGAGCAGCCAGACGAGCGCCGCCACGCCGACCAGGGCCCCGGCGATCTCCATCCGGAACGCCCAGGCGAACCGGCCGTCCGCGGTGGCCTGCTCCCAGGTGGTGAGGAACGACTCCCACGGCCACACCAGCGTCCGCCCCCAGCCCGCCTCCTGGGCGTGCTTCCAGGCGAGCAGGTCCCCGGTGCGCAGGTACTGGTAGGCGGAGTAGAGCACGAGCGGCACGAACGGCACCGCGAGCCAGGCGGGCCCGCCCCCGGGCCGCCGCCACCAGGCGTCCCGCCTCCGCGCCCCGGCCGCCGGCGGCTCCCCCGCCGCTGCGGCCGGCGCCCCGCCGGGCCCCGCGCCCACCCGCAGCACCGGCCGCACCCCGGCCCGCGCCGCCGCCGCGTCCGCGGCGTCCCGCCGCCCGGCCGCCACGTACTCGACGATCAGCGCGCAGCCCAGGAACAGGCCGGTGATCCGCACGCAGGAGGCCCCGGCGGCGAGCAGGCAGGCGAGCCGCCACCGGCCCTGCCGGGCCGCGAGCCAGGCCGGGATCGCGAAGGCGAGGAACAGCGCCTCGCTGTACCCGGCGAACAGGAACACCGAGGTCGGGCAGAGCAGCAGCGCGAGCACCGCCCACCGCCCGGTGCCGGGCGGCCCGGCGAGCTCGCCGAGCCGGGAGAGCGCGACCATCGCCAGGCCCCCGGCGACGAGCGAGATGAGCACCCCGGCGAGCACCCAGTCCGGCACGATCATGTGCACCATCCGCAGCGCGAGCGGCTGACCCGGGAAGAACGCGGGCAGCCCGGCGTCCGGCGGCTCCGCCGGATCACCGGCATAGCCGTACCGGGCGATCGTGATCAGATGCTCGGCGTCCCAGCGCCGCAGCCGGTCGAGGAACGGCTCGAGCGGGCGGTCCTGGAAGAGGATGCCCGCCCCCACCGTGCCGAGCACGATCACGCCGAGCCGGGTCGCCAGCCACAGCAGCAGCGCCTCCCAGTCCGGCTCGCGCAGCAGGCCCGCGCGCCACCGCCCGAGCCATCGCCGCGGCACCCGTCGCCGGTCCCCGAGCCCCACCCGCGGTCCGCCCTCGGATCACCACCGCGGCGCCGGCCGGGCGGCCCGCCCGGACAGGTCCAGCGTGAACCGGTCCTCGGCCCGGTCGAACACCCCGCCCCACGGGTCGTCCACGCCGCCCCGCCGTACCAGGTCGTGCTCCGGGCGCAGGATGTCCCGCACCACCAGCGCCATGAGCAGGGCGACGGCGAGCGCGCGGGCCCACACCGCGGTGAAGTACGTGTCGGCGCTGATGCCGAGCGCCTCCTGCTCCGGGGAGAGCGCGACCAGGTAGAGCCAGATCGCCAGGAAGTACCAGATCTCGGCGAGCTGCCAGGCCACCAGCGGCCCGCGGTTCGGCCGGGCGAGCACGGCGAGCGGCACCAGCCACAGCACGAACTGCGGCGACCACACCTTGTTGGTGAGCAGGAACGCGCCGACCACGAGGAAGCACAGCTGCGCCAGCCGGGGCCGCCGGGGCGCGGCGAGCCCGACCAGGGCGATGCCCGCGCAGAGCAGGGCGAGGGAGACCACGCCGAGCGTGTCGACCAGGTCCGGGTCGCCGAGGATCGGCCAGTTCTTGTTCTGGAAGAAGTACCACAGCGATCCCCAGTCGGCGGGGCGCTCCTCGCTGAACACGTAGAACCGCTTCCAGCCGTCGAACGCGAGCACCGCGATCGGCAGGTTGACCAGCAGCCAGGCCCCGGCCGCGCCGCCGAGCGTGACCAGGAACGGCCGCCACAGCCGGGTGCGCATGGCGAGCACGAACAGCGCACCGAACAGCACGACCGGGTAGAACTTGGTCGCCACCGCGAGGCCGAGCAGCACCCCGGCGAGCAGCTGGCGGCGGCGCGACCAGGCGAACAGGCCGCCCAGGGTGAGCGCCCCGCACAGCAGGTCCCAGTTGATGTAGGCGGTGAGCACCACGCCGGGCGCGAGCGCGAACCACAGCGCGTCGGCCCGCCGCCCCGGCCCGGCGAGCGCTGCGGTGAGCAGCACGCCCACCAGCAGGCAGACCGCCATGAGCACCGCGGTGACGTCGTAGAACAGCACCCCGCCGGCCGGGTCGTCGGGCGTGGGCGTGTGCACCAGGCCGACGATCCGGCGGACGACCTCCATCACGAAGCCGATCCCGACCGGGTACTCGACGGGGTGGCCGAAGTACGGCACGGCGCCCTCGGCGAGCCGCTCGTTCCACCACAGCGGATAGATGTCCGTGTAGCAGAAGTTGAGGAACTGGCCCGCGTTGTCGTTCCATGCCCCGCCGAACCGGCACGGCGCCTTCCACAGGTAGGCGAGCAGCGCGCCGAGCACGGCGAACAGGCCGAACGGCAGGTACGGCGCGAGCCGCCGCGCCCACGGGGAGCCCGGCCGGGCGTCGGCCGATCGCACGGCCGCCACCTTCGGCCCCGATTCGCTCATGCCCGGCCTCCCCCGTGGCTCCCGGCCCGCCGCGGCCGCCCGCCGCGGCGCGTGCTGTCCTCCGTCACTGTTCGCCGACCGGCCGCGACCTGTGGCTCGTCGCCCCGGCGTTGTTGAAGACGCCGTCGTCGTTCAACAACGTACCGTCATCGGGCATGGGCTGCTCACCGAAGCCGCCGTCGTCCTCGGCGTCGCCGTTGTCCCCGGTGTCGAAGCCGCCGTCGCCGGGGCCGGCGTCGCCGCCGCCGGTGCAGGTGAAGTCGCCGGGGAGGCACTCGGTGCCGCCGCCGTCCTCGCCGAACGGGTCCTCCGGCTCGGGGGTCTTCTTCGGCTCGGGCTTCGCCACGAGGTTGTGCTCCTCACCGGCGAACACGGGCGTGGGCAGCGGCTTGGGCTGCTTGTTCGCCATCGCCGCGATCATGAAGTCGCGCCAGATCGACGTGGGCGTGTCGGCGCCGGCGATGCCGCCGGGCAGCGGCACCTCCTTCGGCAGCGGAACGCCGTTGGCGTCGCGGAGCACCTTGCCGGTCTTCGGGTCGCGCTGCGGCACCTCCTTGTACATGCCGACCGCGGCGGAGAGGTGGGCGCTGAACCCGACGAACCAGGCCTCCTTGCTGTCGTCGTTGGTGCCGGTCTTGCCGGCGATCTCGTGCCCCGGCACGGTCAGGCCGCGGGCGGTGCCGGACTTGACGACCTCCTTCAGCGCGTACGTCACGTCGGCGGCGGTGTCCGGGCTGATCACCTGGACCGCCGGGATGTTCTCCTTGTAGGCGACCTTGCCGTCGACCGTCTTCACCGAGATGACCACGTGCGGGGCGTAGTGCCTGCCGCCGTTGACGAACATGGCGTAGCCGCCCGCCTGCTGCACCGGCGTGACGAGGTTCGAGCCGATGGACAGCGCGTAGGCGTGGTCCCGGCGGGCCTGCTCGAGGTTCTTCCGGCTGATGCCCGCCTGCTCGGCGACCTTGATCACCGCGTCGAGGCCGACCTCCTGGGCCATCGTGGCGAACGCGGTGTTCACCGACTCGGCGGTCGCCTTGTCGATGCGGACCGCCGGGCCGACGTCGTGCGAGTTCTTGATCGGCCGGGTACCGGGGAGCGTCACCGGCCCCTTGCCGGACACGAAGCTGCGCACGCTGTAGCCGGCCTCGAGCCAGGCAGCGAGCACGTACGGCTTGAACGCCGAGGCCGCCTGCTTCTGCGCGTCGAACGCGTTGTTGACGAAGCCGTTCCGCTTGTCGAGGTAGTCCCGGCCGCTGTAGAAGGCGACGACCCGGCCGTTGTTCGGGTCGACCGCGGCCATGATCGCCCGCACGTAGTTGTCGCCGAGCGTCTTGAGGTTCTTCTCGACGGCCTCCTTCGCGGCTTTCATCAGCCGCCGGTCGAAGGTGGTGACGATGCGGTAGCCGCCGGTGTGCAGGTCCTCCTCGGAGATCGACGCCCGCTCCTTCAGTTCCCGCTTGACGATGTCGATCATGTAGCCGCGGATGCCGCGGTAGATCTCCGTGTCGTCCTTCTTGGCGATCTTCGGGAACTTCGCCTTCTGCGGGAGGTCGCCGTACCTCTGCGGGTCGACGTCCGTCGCCATGCCGTTGATGACGTACTCGAACCGCTCCTTGGTCGGGGCCCAGTTGCCCGACTGCTCGGCCCGGTCGAACCGGTCGGGGTTCTGGATGCGGCCGGCGAGGTACGCGCCCTCGGCGACGGTGAGCTTGCTGACGTCCTTCTTGAAGAAGGCCCGGGCGGCGGCCTGGATGCCGTACGCGCCGCGGCCGAAGTAGATGGTGTTGAGGTAGTTCTGAAGGATCTCGTCCTTCGTCATCTCGCGGTCGGCGCGGATCGCGACGAAGATCTCCTTGATCTTCCGGGTGACCGACCGCTCCTGGCTGAGGCCGTCGTAGTAGTTGCGGACCATCTGCTGGGTGATGGTCGACGCACCCTGGATCTGCTGGCCCGTGACCGTCATCCACACCGACCGGGCGATGCCCTTGAGGTCGATGCCGGCGTCGGTGCGGAAGGACCGGTTCTCCGCGGCGATCACCGCGTCCTGCACGTGCAGCGGGACCTTGCTGATCGGCACGATCTCCCGCTTACGGCCGAGCCGCGCGATCTCGGTCTTGCCGTCCCGGTAGTAGATGATCGAGCCCTGCTCGAGCGCCTCCTCCTGCTTCACCACCGGGAGCGGGGTGTTGGCGTAGGCGACCGCGACCATGCCGAACAGGCCGGCGGTGAGCACCGCGATCGAGGCGAGCACGATCTTCCAGCTCGGGATGAACCGCCGCCAGCCGGTCCGCCGCGGCTCGTCGAGCTCGTCGTCATCGTCGAACCCGCCACCGCCGCCCCGGCCGCCGCGGCCGCCCGGGCCCGTGGGCCCGCCGGGGCCCTTCGGGCCGCCGGGGCCGCCCGGCGCCGGGGCCGGGTTCGCGCGCCGCCGCCCCGCCGCGGGCCGCCCCCCGGCGCCGTGCCGCATGAGCTGCGTGGCGTGGTCGTCCGGGTCCGCGGCCGGGCCGGGCCGGCCGCCCGCGCCACGCCGCATCACCTGCGTGCCCTGCTCGTCCGGCGCCGCCCCGGCCGGGGCGCGCCTGCCGGGCGCGCCGCGCTGCATCACCTGGGTCGCCTGGTCCGCCGCCGCGGCGGCCGCCGGGGCCCGCCGTCCCGCCGGGGCGCCCGGCGCCCGTCCCTGCGGCGGCCGCTGGGGGGCGCCGCGGCCGGGCGGGGCCGCCCGCATCGGACCGGAGTCGGGCACCGCGGCCATCGCCTGGGTGTCCTCGTACGCCGCCTCGGGCCGCCGCTGCCCCTGCGGCCGGGGCGCGCCGTGGGATCCCGTGACCGGACGGCCCCCGCCTGGACCTGCCTGCCGGGGCGCCGGGCCGGCGGCGCGAGGGGGCATCGGCCGCTCGCCACCGTACGGCTGGCTCGTGGTTCCCTCGGGCGGGCGACGGCGCCGCCCAGGAGATGCCGACGCACCGGGCCGCCCCTCGACGTGGCCGGGGCGCCCGCTCGGCTCGGGGCCGTAGCTGTTGTAACTCACGGGTCCTCGTTCGGTCCTTGGCGGTCTGCGGTCACCACATCACTCGGCAGGGCGAGAGCGTACCCCGACAAACCGGGGCCTGTGTGACAGAACGGATCCACTGTGACCCTCCGCCTCAGGCCCGGTCGTCCGGTCCGCCTCCGCGCGGCCCGGCGGGCCCGCCCCCGCCGAGGATGGATGAGAACGTCAGTTGTGCCGAGAACAACATTGGCAGACGCCGGGACCTCGGATCGGGGAATTCGGGGGATTGGCACGCCGCGCCGCCGGCCGCATGCCCGCAGGTGAGCCGCACCGTCACGCGGTGGATGCGGTACGTGATCTCACCGGTCCGGCGAAGGCGGAAAAGGGGCGAAACATGAGCCCTGAGTGTCACACGTCACGTTGAGTCCGGCCGCCGGCGGGCAACAAGTAATCCCGGAACCCCGTCTCTGACGCCCTGACCGCGTCGTGCCCGAAACCATGATTGCGCGATATGTCGTACCGACATATCCTCTCGATGTATCAGGGCGATACATCGAGAGGATAGGCCGAGCACGAGGCGGGAGGTGGTTCCAGTGGCCGGCGCGAAAAGCGAGGTGCTGGAGCTGGCCGTGCTCGGGTGCCTGCACGAGACCCCCTTGCACGGCTACGAGCTGCGCAAACGGCTGAACGCGCTGCTCGGCATGTTCCGTGTCATCTCTTACGGGTCGCTCTATCCGTGCCTTCGCCGGCTCCTCGCCAAGGGGCTGATCGCCGAGGAGCGCCCGGCCGACTCCCCGCCTCTCACCGGCCGCCGCTCGAAGATCGTCTACAAGCTGACGGCGGAAGGTAAGGAGCGCCTGCAGGAGCTGCTCACCCAGTCCGGCCCGTCGGCCTGGGAGGACGAGGGCTTCGGCGTTCGCTTCGCCTTCTTCCGTCACACCGAGGCCGAGGTACGGCTGCGCATTCTGGAGGGCCGCCGCAGCCGCCTCGAGGAACGTCTCCACAACGTCCGCACGGCCCTCGCCCGGGCCCGCGAGCGGCTCGACAGCTACACGCTCGAACTGCACCGGCACGGCCTGGAGTCGGTCGAGCGTGAGGTGCGCTGGCTGAACGAGCTGATCGCCACCGAGCGCCAGCACGAGGCCGAGCGAAAGGACGACGCCGCGCAGGCCGGCGGCGAGACCGGTGCCGGGGACGGGCGGGAACGGCGGACCGATGAGCGGCCCAGTGATCGGCAGGGATCCCCGTCACCACCAGATGGTGCAGAGGCACCCAATTCCGATTGACACGTTGATCACTAAGGAGCGAGTGCGATGGGTTCGGTGCGCGTAGCCATCGTCGGTGTCGGCAACTGTGCCGCGTCGCTGGTGCAGGGCGTGCATTACTACAAGGACGCCGACCCGGACTCCCGGGTACCGGGCCTGATGCACGTGCGGTTCGGCGACTACCACGTCGGCGACCTGGAGTTCGTCGCCGCGTTCGATGTCGACGCGAAGAAGGTCGGCCGTGACCTATCCGAGGCCATCGTCGCTTCGGAGAACAACACCATCAAGATCTGCGACGTGCCCCCGCTCGGGGTGACCGTGCAGCGCGGGCACACCTACGACGGCCTCGGCGAGTACTACCGCCAGATCATCGACGAGTCGGACGAGGACCCGGTCGACATCGTCAAGGTGCTCAAGGACACCAAGACCGACGTGCTCGTCTGCTACCTGCCGGTCGGCTCGGAGGAGGCGACCCGGTTCTACGCGCAGTGCGCCCTCGACGCCGGTGTGGCGTTCGTGAACGCGCTGCCGGTGTTCATCGCGTCCGACCCCGAGTGGGCCGACAAGTTCACCAAGGCCGGCGTGCCGATCGTCGGCGACGACATCAAGTCGCAGGTCGGCGCCACGATCACGCACCGCGTGCTGGCCAAGCTGTTCGAGGACCGCGGCGTTGAGCTGCTGCGCACGTACCAGCTCAACTTCGGCGGCAACATGGACTTCATGAACATGCTGGAGCGGTCGCGGCTCCAGTCCAAGAAGATCTCCAAGACCCAGTCGGTCACGTCGCAGATCCCGCACGAGATGAAGAAGGCCGATGTGCACATCGGCCCGTCCGACCACGTGCCGTGGCTCGACGACCGCAAGTGGGCGTACGTGCGGCTGGAGGGCCGCGCCTTCGGCGACGTGCCGCTCAACCTCGAGTACAAGCTCGAGGTGTGGGACTCGCCGAACTCGGCCGGCGTCATCATCGACGCCATCCGCGCCGCGAAGATCGCCAAGGATCGCGGCATCGGCGGCCCGCTGCTGTCCGCCTCCGCGTACTTCATGAAGTCGCCGCCGATCCAGTACTCGGACGACGAGGCCAAGGAGGCCGTGGAGAAGTTCATCCGCGGCGAGGTTGAGCGCTGACCTTCCGGGCCGCGGCACGCCGGTGACGCGGCACCGGCGTGATCAGCCCGCCCCGGTCGCGCCTCCGCGCGCGGCCGGGGCCCTTCCGTCTCCCCACACGCCACCGGTACGGCGGGCCGGCGGGGCGCGGCCGTCAGGCGAGGCCGGCCCGGGCCGCGGGCGGCAGCGCGGCCTCGTCCGCGGCCGGCCAGGCGAGCGGGTCGGGGCCGAGCCGCTCGAGCAGCGGCACCTGGCGCAGGCACCACGGGGAGATCGGTGCCGGGTCCGCACCCGGCCCCTCCCCCGGCGGCGGGAACGCGCCCGCGCGCACCGCCGCGGCGAACTCCGTCCACGGCAGCCAGCGCACGTCCGCGACCTCCGCGGGGTTCGGCCGCGGCGTCCCGGCGGTCACCGCCCGGTAGACCGGGCACAGCTCGTGCTCGACGGTGCCGTTCGCCATCGCCGCCCGGTAGGAGAAGGTGGGCAGCAGCAGGTCGACCGACTCGGCCTGCAGCCCCAGCTCGAACGCGAGCCGCCGGGCCACGGCCGCGGCCACCGGCTCGCCCGGCTGCGGGTGGCCGCAGCAGCTGTTCGTCCACACCCCCGGCCAGGTGATCTTCCGGTCGGCCCGCCGGCTCAGCAGCACCCGGCCGTCGCGGTCGAACACGTAGCACGAGAAGGCCAGGTGCAGCGGCGTCCGTGGCCCGTGCACGGCGCTCTTCGGCGCGCTGCCGACCGCCCGCCCCGCGGCGTCGACGAGCACGACCCGTTCCTCGATCGTCACACTACGAGCGTAGGCGGCCCGGCCGCCCGGTCCGGCCCGCGGGTGCCCGGCCGATCGCGGCGGCACTAGGCTGTGCGCGTGTCCTTCGTCTCCGATCTGCGCGTCGTCCTGCAGGGTCGGGACTTCAGGCGCCTGTTCGGCACCCGCCTGGTCTCCCAGTTCGCCGACGGCATCTTCCAGTTCGCGGTCTACGGCTACGCGTTCTTCACCCCGGAGAACCAGACCACCGCGGCCGAGGCCGCGGCGGCGTTCGCCGTGCTGCTGCTGCCGTACTCGGTCCTCGGCCCGTTCGCCGGCGTCTTCATCGACCGCTGGCCCCGGCGCCAGATCCTGGTGATCGGGCCCCTCGTCCGGGGCGCGCTGCTCGCGCTCGCCGCCGCCCTGCTCGCGACCGGGGCGCCGGACGGGTACTTCTACGCGGTCGCGCTCGGCGCGCTCGGCGTCAACCGGTTCTTCCTCGCCGCGCTCGGCGCCTCGCTGCCGCACACGGTGCCCGCCGAGCGGCTGATGATGGCGAACTCGGTCACCCCCACCTCGGGCACGGTGGCGACGTTCCTCGGCGCCGGGGCGGGCTTCCTGCTGCGGCTGCTGTTCGGTCCGGGCACCGACGGCAGCGCGCTGCTGCTCGTCGTGGCGGGCGTGACCGTCGCCCTGAGCGCGCTCGTCGCCGCCACGATGGACCGCGACCTGCTCGGCCCGTCGTACGACCCGAACCGGCCGCAGACCCGGGAGGCCGTGCGCAACGTGCTGCGCGGCCTCGCCGACGGCGCCCGGCACGTGGCCCGGCGGCGCGCCGCGGCCGCCGCGCTCGGCAGCATGGCGGCGCACCGGTTCTGGTACGGCATCGCGCTGGTGATGGCGGCGATGCTCTACCGCTTCTACTTCACCGACGGCGACGCCGAGGCCGGGCTGATGCACGCGTCCGGGGTGGTGGCGACCTCGGGCGTCGGCTACTTCGCGGCCGCGTTCCTCACCCCGTGGGTGACCGAGCGGATGCGGATCGAGACGTGGGTCACCGCGGCGCTCGCCGCGGCCGGGGTGCTCTCGCTCGTGCTGTGCCTGCCGTTCCAGGAGCCGGGGTTCCTCGTCGCGGGCTTCGTGCTCGGGCTCGCCGGGCAGTCGGTGAAGATCTGCGCGGACACCGTGGTGCAGCGCGACGTCGACGACCCCTACCTCGGCCGGGTCTTCTCCGTCTACGACATGCTGTTCAACGGCATGACCGTGGCCGCGGCGGCGGTGTCCGCGCTGTTCCTGCCGGCCGACGGCCGGTCGCCCCTCGCGGTCGCCGTGATCGCCGCCGGCTACCTGCTGTCCGCCGTCGGCTACCGGATCGTGATGGCGTCGGCGGGCCGGTCGAAGGACGACCGGACCCCCAGCGCCCGGGCCGAGGGTCCGGTCACCTGAGCCACGCCGCGGCTAGCCCTGCTCCGGCCGGTCGGCGGCCTTCGGGGCGGACGACGCCTCCGGCTCGCCGGGCTCGCCGCCGGAGCCGCCCGGCGCGTCCGGCGGGAGCACGCCGTTCTCCTTCGCCCAGGCGATCAGCGCCTCGCGGGCCGCCTCCTTGCCGATCACGCCGCGGTCGAGCCGCATGTCGAGGAGGAACTTGTACGCCTTGCCCACGAGCGGGCCGGGCTTGATGCCGAGGATCTCCTGGATCTCGTGGCCGTTGAGCTCCGGCCGGATCTTGGCGAGCTCCTCCTCCTGGGCGAGCCGGGCGATGCGCTGCTCCAGGTGGTCGTAGGTGCGCCAGAGCGCCTGCGCCTTGCGCTTGTTGCGGGTGGTGCAGTCGGCCCGGGTGAGCTTGTGCAGCCGGTCGAGCAGGTGGCCGGCGTCGCGCACGTACCGCCGTACCGCGCTGTCGGTCCACTCGCCCGAGCCGTACCCGTGGAACCGCAGGTGCAGCTCGACGAGCCGCGCCACGTCCTGGACCACGTCCTTGGGGAAGCGCAGCGCGCTCAGCCGCTTGCGGGTCATCTGGGCGCCGACCACCTCGTGGTGGTGGAACGACACCCGCCCGCCCGGCTCCAGCCGCCGGGTCTTCGGCTTGCCCACGTCGTGCATGAGCGCCGCCCAGCGCAGCACCCGGTCCGGCCCGGACGTCTCCAGCGCGATCGCCTGCTCGAGCACGGTGAGCGTGTGCTCGTAGACGTCCTTGTGCCGGTGGTGCTCGTCGATCTCCAGCCGGAGCCGCGGCAGCTCGGGCAGCACCCGCTCGGCGAGGCCGGTGTCCACCAGCAGGGTGAGGCCCGCACGCGGGTGCGCGCCGCAGATCAGCTTGTCCAGCTCGTCGCGGATGCGCTCGGCCGAGACGATCTCGATCCGCTCGGCCATCCGGGCCATCGCCTCGCGCACCTTCGGGTCCACGCGGAACCCGAGCTGGGAGGCGAACCGGGCCGCGCGCAGCATGCGCAGCGGGTCGTCGTCGAAGGACCGCTCCGGCGGGCCCGGGGTGCGCAGCACCTTGGCGCCCAGGTCGGCGAGCCCGCCGTACGGGTCGACGAACTCGTGACCGGGCACCCGCACCGCCATCGCGTTCACCGTGAAGTCCCGCCGCTCCAGGTCGCCCTCGAGCGTGTCGCCGTACAGTACCTCGGGCTTGCGGGACTTCGGGTCGTACGACTCGCTGCGGTAGGTGGTGATCTCCAACTGCCAGTCGCCCTTGCGGACGCCGACGGTGCCGAACTCGATGCCGACCGTCCAGACGGCGTCGGCCCACGGCCGTACGATCTCGAGCACCCGCTCGGGGCGGGCGTCCGTGGTGAGGTCGAGGTCGTGCCCGATCCGCCCGAGGAAGACGTCCCGGACCGATCCCCCGACCAGGGCGAGCTGGTGCCCGCCCTTCGCGAACAGCTCCCCGAGCTCGTCGACGACGGGCGCGATGCGGCGGAACAGGTCGGCCACCGCCCGCTGCTGACTGTCAGTGAGATGTGAGACGGACAAGGCTGGGTAGGCCCTTCGTTCAGGAAACAGGTTCCCCGGAGGCGTGCCCGGCGGGCCGCCGGCCGCTCACCGGCGTGCCCTCGTGGTCCGGCCGGTCGTGGTTCCGGAGGCGATCGGACGCGGCGAGGAGATCCGGCGGTGTAACCCGCTCTCGCGAACCACCGTCGGCTCCTCGCACACCAGGTCCACCATGAAATCCTACGTCTTCCGCGATCGCTCTCGGGGGCCGAAGACCTGCCGGAGACGCTCGGGGTGCCTTCCGAAACGTGCGTCAGCGTATCGGTCCTCGCGGCCGCGTACGCGCCCGGAGCCGTACCGGTGGCGGTGACCGCCGCGGCCGCGCATCCCCGGCGCCGCGCCGCCCGCGCGGTACGGCCCGCCCCGCGTCCCCGGCCGACGCGGCCACCGGCTGAGCGGCCGGGCCGGCCTGCCCGGCCGCCGCCGTCCCGCGGGCCCACCGCGCCCGCCGACCGGCGGCTCGCCGACAGGCTCCACACCCGGGCCGCGCCGTGGGTCGCCCGCCCCGGACGGCCGACCCGGGCCGCGGGCAACAGGACGCCGCGGGCCGCCCCGCCGCTCCCGGGCGGGCGGCCGCGGTCACCCGGCTCCCCCGCCGTGACCTGGGCGAACGCCCGGACGGCACGCCACGGCGACGCGGCGACGCGCCGGACTCTTGAAAATGGTCGATAGCATTCTGGGCGTGCGCCGAACCTCACCCCTGGCCGCCCTGTGATCCGTAGAGTCGCATTGATCGTCGCGCTCGCCTCCGCCATGCTCCTCCCCGCGGAGGCGGGTCTCGCGAGCATCCCGCGAACCGCCGCGGCCCAGGCGGGCCCGGGCGCGCCCGCCCAGGCCGTGCGGACGGCCGCGCGTGCCGTCGCGGCGGTGACCGTGGACCAGATCACCCCGCCGGTACCGCGGGAGCCAACCACGCCGATCAAGATCGTCGGCACGGTGACGAACAGCGGGAACGCCCCGCTCACCGGCCTGCGGGTGCGGCTGCACTTCTCGGCGCGGCCGTTCGAGCGGCGCGCCGACATGAGCGCCTACCTGTCCGGTCAGGGCGGGTTCGACCCGAGCTACAACACGTTCACCCCGATCGAGCGGGTGGACCCCGGCGGCAAGGCCACCTTCGAGGTGACGGTCACCCCCGCCGACCTGAAGATGTCCGGGTTCGGCGCGTACCCGCTCACCGTCGAGATCATCGACCTGCTCGAGCAGCAGGTCGCGGTCGAGCGCACCTTCATCACCTACGCCCCCAAGGGCGCGAAGCTCCCCCGCACCCGGCTCGCGCTCGCCATGCCGATCATCGACCAGCCGCGGCGGGCCGACGACGGCACCTTCCTCGACGACGGGCTGCGCCGGTCGCTCACCGGGGACGGGCGGCTCGCCCGGCTGCTGCGCATCGCCCAGCAGGCGCCCAAGGGCGTGACCTGGTTCGTCGACCCGGCGCTCCTCGACGACGTGCAGCGCAGCACCCGCCCCTACACGCTGCGCAAGGGCGACGACGTCGAGCTCCGGCCCGCCGACCCGGCCGCGGCGCGCTGGCTCGCCTGGCTGCGCGCCGCGCTTGCCGACGTGCCGACCGTGGCCACGCCGTACGCCGACCCGGACGTGGCGGCGCTCGTGCACAACGGCATCGACGATGCCACCGGGGAGGCGATCGCCCGCGGCGCGCAGGTCGCCGGCACGCTGCTGGGCCGTACCGTGCCGGCCACCACGAACTGGCCGTACGGCGGGGTGCTCGACCGGGACGCGCTCGACGAGCTCGCCGTGAGCGGGGTGCGCACGCTGCTGCTGAGCGGCAACGCGCTGCCCCCCGAATCCCCCACCGCGACCACCCCGGACGCCGCCGCCACCATCGACACGGTGGCGGGCCGGCTCACGGTGCTGCTCGCCGACCCGACGCTCAGCGCGCTCGTCGACGCCACCGCGCAGGGCGGGAACCCGGGCGCGCTGCGCCGGTTCATCGCCGAGACCGCGATGATCGCGGCGGAGGACCCGAAGCGGACCCGCTCGGTCGTCGCCGCCCCGCGCCGCCGCTGGGACCCCGACCCCAAGGCGGTGCAGGAGCTGCTCGAGGTCGCGGGCTCGCTGCCGTGGCTCGGCCAGGTCACGCTCGACCAGATCAAGCCGGGCAAGCGCCCGGTGCCGCGCGGCGACCTGGTGTACGGCGCGCGGCAGCGCCGGGGCGAGCTCGGCCGCGGCTACCTGCGCCAGGTGCGCGAGCTGTCGGCGAAGGCCGGCCTGATCCGCACCGTCACCCACGCCTCGGCCAAGCCGTTCGAGGCGGCGCTGCTCCGGCTCGGCTCGTCGGCGTGGCGGGGGCGCGGCCGCGAGGCGCGCCGGTACGTCGAGCAGGTCCGCCAGGCGGTGAACGCCCAGATGGGCAAGATCTCGATCACCGGCCGGGGCCAGCCGCGGCTGCTCGCCGGGACGAACGGCAACGTCGCGATCAGCGTGCAGAACCGGATCGGCCGCCGGGTCGAGCTCAGCATCGACGTGAAATCGAACGACCCGGAGCGCCTGGTGATCGACACCTACCGCCGGGAGATCTCGATCGAGGACGGGAACACCACCACGATCCAGGTCCCGATGCGCGCGCCGAACGGCGGTGACGCGCGGGTCACCGTGCAGCTCGCCACCCGCTCCGGCGAGCCGTACGGCGAGCCGGTGGTGCTCACGGTGAGCGCGACCGGCTACACCGGGATCGCGGCGGTGATCGTCGGCGGCGCGCTCACCGTCATGCTCGCCGCGGTGGTACTGCGCGTGCTGCGCATGCGGACGAGCCGCGCGAAGGCGCGCGCCGAGGGGACTCGCGAAAGGACGTCATGAACCGGCTGCTGCGCGCCGGCGCGATCATGGCCGCCGGCACGATGGTGTCGCGGGTGACCGGCTTCCTGCGCACCGCGGTGATGGCCGCCGCGATCGGCACCACGCTGCTCGGCGACGCCTACAACGTCGCCTACCAGATCCCCTACATCCTGTTCGACCTGCTGCTCGGCGGCATGCTCAGCAGCGTGATCGTGCCGAGCATCGTCCGCGCCCAGCAGCGGGACCCGGACGGCGGCGTCGCCTACGAGCAGCGGCTGATGACGCTCGCCACGCTGCTGCTCGTCTCGGTCGCGGCGCTCGGCGTGCTGCTCGCCCGGCCGATCATCGAGCTGTACACCAGCGACCTGTCGCCGCGCGGGGTCGAGGTGGCCGCCACGCTCGCCCGGTACATCCTCCCGCAGATCGCGTTCTTCGGGCTGGGCGCGATCGCGGGCGCGATCCTCAACACCCGCGACCGGTTCGCCGCCCCGATGTGGGCCCCGGTGCTCAACAACCTCGTGGTGATCGGGGTCGGGGTCACCTACATCGTGATCGTCGGCGGCACCGACGACATCGAGAAGGTGTCCGCGGGCGAGCTGGCGCTGCTCGGCCTCGGCACCACCGCGGGCATCGTGGCCCAGTCGATCGCGCTCATCATCGCGCTGCACCGGGCCGGGTTCCGGTTCCGGCCGCGGTTCGACTTCCGCGGCAGCGGCCTCGGCGAGCTCGCCAAGCTCGGCGGCTGGGCGCTCGCCTACGTCGCGGTCTACCAGGTCGGCTTCGTGGTGACCACGAACCTCGCCACCGCTGCGGGCGTGCAGGCGGCCGCCGAGGGCGTGGACTACGGCGCCGGGTGGACCCCGTACAACTACGCCTACCAGCTGTTCCAGCTCCCGTACGGGATCATCGCCGTCTCGGTGATCACCGCGATGCTGCCCCGGATGAGCCGGTTCGCGGCCGAGGGGCGGTTCGACAGCGTGCGCGAGGAGTTCGCCTCCGGAGTGCGCACGGTGTGCTCGCTGATCGTGCCGGGCAGCGTGCTGCTCATGGTGCTCGGCCCGGCGGTCACCGTGCTGATCTTCTCGCACGGCGCGAACTCCACCGAGGACGCGATCTACATCGGCAACGCGCTCCAGGTGTTCGGGCTGGCGCTCGTGCCGTTCTCGCTCTTCCAGCTGCTGCTGCGGGTGTTCTACGCGCTCGGCGACACCCGCACCCCGGCGTTCATCGCGGCGGGCAACGCCACGTTCAACGCGACGCTGAGCGTGCTGCTCTACCTGGTGCTGCCGGCGCGCTACGTGGTGCTGGGGCTGGCGTTCTCGTTCGCCGTCACCTACGCGGTCTCCTCCGCGGTGACCTGGACGCTGGCGAGCCGGCGGGTGGGCGGCCTCGGCGGGCGCCACGTGCTCGACGGGCTCGGCCGCATGTACGGCGCGGCCGTGCCGTGCGCGGCGCTCGCGCTGGCGGTGCTGTGGGCCACCCGCGGCCTGCTCGGCCTCGACGCGGTCGGTGCGGTGGTGATGCTCGCGGGCGGCGGCGGCCTCGGCGCGCTGGTCTACTTCGTGCTCGCCAACCGCCTGCGCATCCCCGAGGTGAAGTCGATCGTCGGGATGGTCGCCGGCCGGTTCGCCCGGTGATCGAGAACACGCGCTGATCCGGTAGACCAAAGGTCCGTTTCGCGCGTCTTCACCGGGGAGTTCCACTGGAAGGACGAGCGGGGCGGCGCGGCACTACGATGGTGCGCCACGGGGGCCGGCACCGGCCCGAACGAGCGAGTGGAAGCAGGGAGGGCGTGGGCGGATCCACCCGGCATCGCGTACTGTGCGAGTGCGCCGTTGAGCCGCTGGGCGGGGAGGGTGCATGAGCATGTCGGCCGTTGAACCCGGCGCGCGCCTGTCGGATCGCTTCCTGCTGGAAGAGCGGGTCCACCAGGCCGGCGGGGCGTCCCTGTGGAAGGCCACCGACGAGGTGCTGGCCCGTCCGGTGGCCGTGCACACCTTCTCCCGGGACTTCGAGCGTATCGACGAGGTGGTGACGGCCGCCCGCGCCGCCGGGCGGCTCACCGACTCGCGGCTCACCCAGGTCTTCGACGCCGACGACGACGGCGACACCGCGTACGTGGTGACCGAGTGGGTGACCGGCGAGTCGCTGATCGACCTGCTCGCCTCCGGCCCGCTCGAGCCGGAGCGGGCGGCCGGGCTCGTCGCCGAGGCGGCCGAGGCGCTCGCCCACGCGCACGAGGCCGGGCTCGCCCACCTGCTGCTCACCCCGGACCGGCTGGTGTGGACCGGCGGCGGCACGGTGAAGGTGCTCGGCCTCGGGGTCGACGCCGCGCTCACCGGCACGACGAGCGACGATCCCGCGGCGGAGGACGCCCGCGGGCTCGGCCGGCTGCTGTACGCCGCGCTCACCGGCACCTGGCCCGGCGAGGAGGAGTGCGGGCTGCCGCCCGCGCAGCGCACCGAGGACGGGCGGCTCTGCGCGCCCCGGCAGGTGCGGTCCGGCATCCCCGGCTGGCTCGACTCCCTGGTCATCCGCGCCGTGCTTCAGGAGCCGTACAAGGGCCAGCCGGCGCTCACCACCCCGGCCGAGATCGCCGCGGCGCTCGCGCACGTGCCCCGGCCGATGCCGGTCCCGGCGGCGACGCCGCCCGCGGTCCCGCTCCCCGGCGAGTCCGGGGACGGGGCGGTCACCCGGATCGGCGCCCCGCCCGGGGCGCGTACGGCACCGCCCCCCGGCGGGCTCACCCCCGCCGCCGGCACGGCGTCCGGCGGCGCGTCGCTGAGCCGCGCCGTGGTGATCGGCATCGTCGCGATCGTCATGGTCGCGGTGGGGCTGGGCGCCTGGACGATGGGGCGCAACCTCGCCCAGCCGGAGACGCCGCAGGCGCAGCAGCCGACCCCGACCGCCACCCGGAGCGCCGAGCCGGAGTCCCTCGAGGTGGTCAAGCCGGTGCGGGCCCGCGGCTTCGACCCGCTCGGCGACGGGAAGGAGCACCCGGAGATCGCGGCCGACGCGATCGACGGCAAGAGCTCCACCGACTGGCACACCGACTCGTACACGAGCGCGGACTTCGGGCGGCTGAAGAAAGGCGTCGGCCTGCTGCTCGACATGGGGAAGCCGGTCCGGATCGCCGACGTGGTGGTCGAGCTCGGCGGGCCCAAGGGGTCGTCGATCGAGCTGAAGGTCGGGGATTCCGACAAGCTCGACGCGCTCAAGACGGTCGCCGAGAAGAAGAACACCTCCGGGACGGTGACGCTCACCCCGTCCAAGGAAGTGAGCGGTCGCTACGTTTTGATCTGGTTTACACGGCTTCCGCCATTCGAGGGGGGCTTTCGTGGCACCATCTATGACGTAACCGTGCACACCCCCGGATCGGCATAGCAGGACACGCCTTGTGAACCCTCAAGCAAATAATCGACCCTCCCCGGCAGGGCACGTGGCGCGGTCCGCGTTGTCCGACGCCGACCTCCTCCATAGACATATCAACGGCGATCCGCAGGCGTTCAGCGAGCTCGTCCGGCGGCATCGGGACCGCATGTGGGCGGTCGCGCTGCGCACGCTGGGCGATGCCGACGAGGCCGCGGACGCCGTTCAGGACGCGTTCGTCTCCGCCTACCGCAAGGCGGAGAGCTTTCGCGGCGAGGCGGCCGTCACAACGTGGCTCCACCGCATCGTGGTCAACGCCTGCCTCGACCGACTGCGCCGTAAGGCGGTGCGGCCCGTCGCGGACGACGAGCTCATCGAGGCGGCGGAGCGCGACACGCCGCTGCCCGACCACACCGGCGACCGCGAGGTGTCGCTCGAGGTCTCGGCCGCGCTCAAGCTGCTGCCGCCCGACCAGCGCGCCGCGCTGGTGCTGGTCGACATGATGGGCTACTCCGTCGAGGACGCGGCCGCGGTCCTCGAGGTGCCCAGTGGAACCGTGAAGAGCCGATGCGCACGCGGACGGGCCAAACTCGTTCCGATTCTTTCGCATTTGCGGAACCGATCTGAGCGAGCTCGCGTCTCATCCGCGAAGGGAGCAAGACTTCGTGACGGGTGACACGCATTACGACCTGGAGACCTTGGCCGAGTTGGCCGAAGGGCTCCTGGATGACGCCACGGCGCAGCAGGTCCGAGACCATCTCGCGATCTGCGATCCCTGTGGGGAGGCACTCGCCGATCTCGCCGGGGTCCGTGAGGTTCTCGCGGCCATGCCGGTGCCGGCGATGCCGCTGGGTGTCGCGCTGCGAGTCGATAAGGCTCTCGCCGCGGAGGCCGAGCGCCGCCGTGCCGGCGGGCCCCTCGACCCCGAGCCGTCCTTTCCGGAGCCCGACTGGGACCGGATCATGGCCGACGCGCCCTGGGAGACCGGGGCGCCGTGGGACGAGCCCGCGGCACCGGCCGGGGAGCGGGTGGCGGACCTGCCGCCGCTCGAGTCCCCGCGGATGGTTCCGCTCACCGCCGCCTCGGCCGAGGAGGCGGTTCCGGCCACGGTGAACGGCGCGCAGCGGCCGGCGTCCCCGGCCCGCGAGGCGTCCGCCGACGAGGCCGGCACCATGGTCCCGCTGCCGGTGTCCGCCACGCGGCTCGACGAGCCGGCGGCGGACGAGCGCCCCGAGCCCGCGCCGGCCGCGGCGTCCGCCGCCGGTGACGCGGGCGCCGAGCGGCCCGCCCTGGGCGTGGTCGCCGAGGACGGGAGCGTCGTCCGGCCGAAGCGGCGCACGGGGTCGGCCCGGCGCCGGTGGCTCGTGTCGCTGTCGTCCGTGGCGGCGGCCGCCGCCGTGGTGGCCGGCGGCTTCACGGTGACGAACACCGTGGTCGCCGACGGCGCGCAGACCGAGCGGCAGACCGTCGCGGCGCCGTCGACTCCGGCCGAGCCGTCCCAGGAGACGCTCGCCGCGGACGTCGACGAGCCGCGGGAGCGCGCGTCCCGGTTCGTCATCGGCGAGAGCGGCTACAACTACGCCGACGCCGAGCTCAAGGCGAACCTGGTGGCGTACTTCGGCTCCATGCCGAGCGGCGGCAGCGCGACGAGCGACGCCAAGCTCAACCGCTGCATCAGCAAGCTCGTCGCGGACGAGAAGCGCGACCCGATCGGCATCGACCGGGCCTACTACAACGGCAACGAGGCCCTGATCATGCTCTTCTGGCACGACCGGAGCCAGGACCTGGTGAAGGTGCGGGTGGTCAGCCCCGAGTGCAAGAACCTGCGCAAGCCGGGCCTCGCGACCTGGAACTGATCGTCGGCGTCCGGCGCCGGGACCGGCCGGAGGCGGCCCGGGTCCCGGCCCTGGCCCTCGCCGGAGTTCCGGCCGGAGCCCTGGCAGGGTCCTGGCAGAGGTAGGAAAAGACCCTCCGTGGCGGCCCACGGAGGGTTTTTTCATTTCGTCTTCCATCCCTTGGAGCAGGGCCGGTGGCCGGGAATGTCTGGTGCCTAGGATCTGTTGACGCCACTGCAATCCAGACGCGAAAGGCGAGACTGTGAGCGACGTCCGGAATGTGATCATCATCGGCTCGGGGCCGGCCGGCTACACGGCCGCCATCTACACCGCGCGTGCGGACCTTCGCCCGCTGGTCTTCGAGGGCTCGGTGACCGCGGGCGGCGCGCTCATGAACACCACCGAGGTGGAGAACTTCCCCGGGTTCCCGGACGGCATCATGGGTCCGGACCTGATGGACAACCTGCGCAAGCAGGCCGAGCGTTTCGGTGCCGAGCTCGTCGCCGACGACGTGGTGTCCGTCGACCTCACGGCGACGCCGAAGGTGGTGCGCACCGCCACGGACACCTACCACGCCAAGGCGGTGATCGTGGCCACCGGCTCGGGGTATCGGGAGCTCGGGCTCGCCAACGAGAAGCGTCTGTCCGGTCACGGCGTGTCCTGGTGCGCCACTTGTGACGGTTTCTTCTTCCGCGACCAGGACATCGCGGTGGTCGGCGGTGGCGACTCCGCGATGGAGGAGGCGATCTTCCTCACCCGGTTCGCGCGCTCGGTCACCGTGGTGCACCGGCGCGACAAGCTGCGGGCGAGCAAGATCATGCAGGACCGGGCGTTCGCCAACGAGAAGATCACTTTCGCGTGGAACAGCCAGGTCGTCGACATCCACGGCGAGGACCGGGTGACCGGCATCCGGCTGCGCGACACCAAGACCGGCGAGGAGCGCGACCTCGCGGTGAGCGGCGTGTTCATCGCGATCGGCCACGACCCGCGCAGCGCGCTCTTCAAGGGGCAGCTCGAGCTCGACGACGACGGCTACATCAAGGTGCAGTGGCCGACCACCAAGACCAACATCCCCGGCGTCTTCGCCGCCGGCGACGTGGTGGACCGCATCTACCGCCAGGCGATCACCGCCGCGGGCAGCGGGTGCGCCGCCGCGCTCGACGCCGAGCGCTGGCTCGCCGACCAGGAGGGCTGACCGCGGCCGGCGCCGGTACGGCGGCGCGTCCTCCGCGGGCCGGCCCCGCCGGGCCGGGCCGCCGACCGCAGACCTTCCCGACACAACGAAACCGACCGGCCGGGCGAGGACGGCCGGCGCCCGCCCCCTGACGGCAGCGGGCCGGGCGTTTCCGATCCGACGACAATGAGGTGAGAGAATCGTGGGTGCCGTCAAGGAAGTGACCGACGCCTCGTTCGAGGCCGACGTCCTGCAGAGCGACAAGCCGGTGCTGGTCGACTTCTGGGCCGAGTGGTGCGGGCCGTGCCGCCAGATCGCGCCGATCCTGGAGGAGATCGCGGTCGAGCAGGCCGACCGGCTCAAGGTCGTGAAGCTCAACACCGACCAGAACCCGAACACGACCCGGGACGCCGGCGTGCTCAAGATCCCGACCCTGAACCTCTACAAGAACGGCGAGGTCGTCAAGCAGATCATCGGCGCCAAGCCGAAGGCCCAGCTGCTGCGCGAGCTCGAAGAGGTGCTCTGACCGGCCGGCCCGACCGGACCGTCCGCGGCCCGGCCGACCGGCTCGGCCGGGCGCCGTCCGCGCGGTGACGCCCCGGCCGGACCGGGATGAGAAGCCCTTCGCCCCTGCAGGTGGAGGGCTTTCTCGCATCCCGGCGGCCTCCTCCGCCAGGCCGTACCCCCGCCGGTACGGCCGGCCGTACCGGCCCGCGACGGCGGGTCACACCGGGCGGAGCGCCCGCTCCGGGCTCATCGACCCGAGGAGGCGCTCCAGGGCCACCTCCACGTCCTCGCGCCAGGAGAGGGCGGTCTTCAGCTCCAGCCGGAGCCGGGGGAACCGCAGGTGCGGCCGCACCGTCTTGAACCCGACCGCGAGCAGGTACTCGGCGGGGAGCACGCAGCTCGGCTCCTCCCACTTCAGGTCGCCGAACGCCTCGATCGCGCGCACCCCGCGCCGGGTGAGGTCCTTCGCCACCCCCTGCACGAGCATCCGGCCGAGGCCGCCCCCGGCGAACTCCGGCACGATGTGGGCGGTCATCAGCAGCACCGCGTCCGAGCTGACCGGGGAGGTCGGGAACGCCACCGACCGGGGGACGTACGCCGGTGGCGCGTACAGCACGAACCCCGCCGGGACGCCGTCCACGTAGACGATCTTGCCGCAGCTCCCCCACTCGAGGAGCACCGACGACACCCACGCCTCCTTCTCCAGGGCGGGGTCCCCGCTCTGCTGCGCCCGCTCGCCGCTCACCGGGTCGAGCTCCCAGAACACGCACCGCCGGCACCGGCGCGGGAGGTCGTCCAGATTGTCCAGTGTGACGTTGACGAGCCGACGCGACACCTCTGGGTCCCCCATCCTGACGGAGACGTTCCGCGGACCGAACGCGCGTCCGTTCCGGAAAAGCGCGCGAAATCGGCGTCTCCCCGTGGCATCGTAACCGAGTACCCAGCGCGAGAAGCGGAATCCGCGCGCGGGTGCGCCGGTGTCCGAATCGCACGGCGGCGCTTTTCGGTGCCTTGGGATTATCGGGGGCGAGATGGCGGTAGCTGAGGTGTCCGGCTCGCCGCGCCGGCGCCACGGGCCCGTCCGGCGTCTCGTGCGGCACACCGGCCGGAAAAGGCAGGGAAACCCCTGGCGTACTCTGAAGTATCCAGCGCCGTAGCGTAGAGCGATCACCTAGGAGGTGGGACCGTGACGACAGAGCAGGATCACGGTCGGACGACCGCGGCTCACGGGTCGCGTATTGACGCCTACGTCGACCGGTACGCAGCGCGAGCTGCCGGGATGGTCGCCTCCGAGGTCCGAGCTCTTTTCGCCGTCGCGTCGCGGCCCGAGGTGGTCTCGCTCGCCGGCGGCATGCCCTACGTCACGGCCCTTCCCCTCGACGCGGTCGGCGAGCTCGTCGCCGAGCTGGTGGCGAACCGCGGCCCGGTCGCGCTCCAGTACGGCTCCGGCCAGGGCGACCCGCTGCTGCGCGAGCAGATCTGCGAGGTCATGCGCCTCGAGGGCATCGAGGCCGGGCCGGACGACGTCGTCGTCACCGTCGGCTCGCAGCAGGCGCTCGACCTGGTCACCCGCATCTTCATCGACCCCGGCGACGTGGTCCTCGCGGAGGGTCCCTCGTACGTGGGCGCGCTCGGCACCTTCGCCGCCTACCAGGCGAAGGTGGTCCACGTGGCCATGGACGACGACGGCCTGATCCCCGAGGCGCTCGCCGAGGCGATCGACGCCTGCGCGCGGGCCGGGCAGCGGGTGAAGTTCCTGTACACGATCCCCAACTTCCAGAACCCGGCCGGGGTCACCCTCACCGCCGAGCGGCGCACCCGGGTGCTGGAGATCTGCCGCCGGGCCGGGGTGCTCGTCGTCGAGGACAACCCGTACGGCCTGCTCGGCTTCGACGGCGAGCCGATGCGGGCGCTGCGCGCCGAGGACCCGGACGGGGTGGTCTACCTCGGCTCGTTCTCCAAGACCCTCGCCCCCGGCTTCCGGGTCGGCTGGGCGCTCGCCCCGCACGCCATCCGGGACAAGCTCATCCTCGCGATGGAGTCGGCGGTGCTCTCCCACTCCACGTTCGCCCAGCTCGCCGTGGGCCGGTACCTGGAGACCCAGCCGTGGCGCGAGCAGATCAAGGCGTTCCGCGAGCTGTACCGGGAGCGCCGCGACGCCATGCTCGACGCGCTGCCGAAGTACATGCCCGAGGGGTGCACCTGGACCAAGCCGGGCGGCGGCTTCTTCGTGTGGATGACGCTGCCGGAGGGCCTCGACTCCAAGGCGATCCTGCCCCGCGCGGTGGCCGCCCGGGTCGCGTTCGTGCCCGGCACCGGCTTCTACGCCGACGGGCAGGGCTCCCGGCAGATGCGGCTGTCGTACTGCTACCCCGAGCCCGACCGCATCCGGGAGGGCGTGCGCCGGCTCGGCGCCGTAATCGAGCAGGAGCTGGAGGTCCGCGACACGTTCGGCGCCGGCGCCGGGCGGCACCGGCCCGGCATCGACACGCCCGGCCCGGACCTGGCCTGACACCCGGTACGGCTGACGCCTTAGGGTAGGGCGTCAGCCGTACATTGGTCAGCGACAGTAGAAAGGCTCCCCCGATGAGTGATCTCGGCCATGTGCTGGTGCTGGCCGGCGGGCTTTCCTACGAGCGCGAGGTCAGCCTGCGCTCGGGCCGCCGGGTCGCCGAGGTGCTGCGGTCGAAGGGAGTCGAGGTCGAGATGAGGGACACCGACGCGACCCTGGTGCCGTCGATCCTCGCCGACCCACCGGACGCCGTGTTCGTCACCCTGCACGGCGGCAGCGGCGAGGACGGGGCGATCCGGTCGGTGCTGGAGCTGCTGTCGGTGCCCTACGTCGGGGCCGGGCCGGACGCCTGCCGGGTGGCGTACGACAAGCCGACGGCGAAGGCCGTGGTGCGGTCCTGGGGCCTGCGCACGCCCGACTCGGTGACCCTGCCGAAGGAGACCTTCCACGACCTGGGGGCGTCGGCGGTGCTCGAGCGGATCGTGGAGCGGCTCGGCCTGCCGCTGTTCGTGAAGCCGTCCCGGGGCGGGTCGGCCCTGGGCGCCTCGATCGTCCGGAAGGCCGAGGAGCTGCCCGCCGCCATGGTCGGCTGCTTCGCCTACGGCGACACCGCCCTCATCGAGAAGTACGTCGAGGGCGTGGAGGTCGCGGTCTCGGTGGTGGACCTCGGGGACGGCCCGGTGGCGCTGCCCCCGGTCGAGATCGTGCCCGACGGGGGCGTGTACGACTACGCCGCCCGGTACACCGCGGGCCACACCGAGTTCTTCGCCCCGGCGCGGCTGCGCCCCGAGGTCGCCGAGTCCTGCCTCGCCATGGCGGTGGCTGCCCACGAGGCCCTGGGCCTGCGGGACATCTCCCGCACCGACATCATCGTCGACCACGACGGCAACCCGCACTTCCTCGAGGTCAACGTCGCCCCGGGCATGACCGAGACCTCCCTGCTGCCCATGGCCGCCGAGGCCGCCGACCGCGACCTCGGCACCCTGTGCACCCGCCTGCTCGAGATCGCGGCCGCCCGAGGTTGACTCCCCCGCCGTCCTGACGCGCCAGGCCGTACCCTCCCGGATGTTTGGCCGTGCCCGCCGACCGCACCGGCGCGCGGCATCGTGCCGGGCCGGGCCGAGGCGCTCCGGCCCACGGCACCACCGTCGTTGTGGTGGATCGGGTACGGCCCGGCGCGGTTCCCCCTTGCCGCCGAGCGCGCGCCGGCGATCGGATCTCCGGGAGGATGGCTCATAGGGCAGGGGTAGCAACCACGCGATCTTTCCCCCTGTTTCACGTGAAACAACGTCGGGGCGGCGTCCGCGGTGATCGCCGACCGGGAGCCGCGGCTTGTGGGGCCAGGGCTTGGCGTTAAGCGGGCAGGATGCACCCGATCGTGACCACGACGGCCGTCTTGCCATAGCGCGCGACCAGCGCCCGGAACGGCTTGAGCCGATCTCAACCCCGCTCGATCACACTCCGCCGCTCGCAGACCTCACAGTCGAAGGCCGCGGGCGTCACACCTGCCGAGCCACGGCGGACGGCGACCTGACCGGCACGCTCGGGAGCTCTCGGTCTCGCAGGAGCGGTGAACCCCACTCGGGCAGCGATGGGCGAGGCCTTGCCGGCGATCAGCCGGCCGTGCGCGTGACGCCGCCCCGCTCCGTGGTCGCGACCACCCTGGTTTCACGTGAAACAACGTCGGACGGCGTCCCCAGTGATCGACGTTCGGACGCCCTGCTTCGCAAGGGCCAGGGAACCAACGTCATCGAGGGGCGTCCCGTGCCGACGTGGCCTGTTTCGGTTCGCAGCGATGCCATGACATGGCGGTGCGCCTCTCCCCTGTTTCACGTGAAACATACCGGCGTCGGCATCCGGTACCGGGGCGAGCGGTGGTGTCCGGCTGCGCAAGGCCGACGTGCCGGGCGTGGCGTTCGACCGGGCCGCCGCCGTGGTGCGACCTGGACGCCTCGGGTCGCGTGCAAGCGTCAGCCGCCCGAGTCCGCGTACCGGCAGACCGGAGGCGGTCAACGTTACGCCGGGCCGTACCCGAGCATGACGCGGAGGCCGCTCGGCATTCGGAGCGCGAGCACCGCCGGCGCAGGCCTGCCATCATTCCGCGCCGCACGAGCGGGACGAGCCTCGAGAGCACCCGCTTTCGCCATGCCCATCGGTTGCCGTGCGGTGGCCGACCCCGATGAGGCCGAGGAGGGCTCCATCGCGGCGTGTGGTCTCCCCCGCCATCGGTGGCGTGCCTGCCCGATCGCCGGGAGGCCGCACTCGGTGCGCCTGTCGTGTGCAGGGGCGGTTGAGGCCTGCGCGACCCGACGGCGTAGCCTGGCTGAGATCGGATCGATGGATGGTCACCCGTCTCGGGAGGGATCGATCGCCGTGCACAACACCGACTTCGCGAGCGACAACCACGCCGGCGCGCATCCGGCGGTGATGGCCGCGATCGCCGCAGCGAACACCGGCTACTCGCCCGCGTACGGCGATGACCCCTGGACGGCGACCTTCCGCGAGCGGATCAAGGACGAGTTCGGCGATGAGGCGACCGGATTCCCCGTGCTGAACGGCACGGGGGCCAACATCCTCGGCCTGTCGCTGCTGCTCGGCAACCGGTACGAGGCGGTGATTTGCCCGGAGTCGGCGCACATCGCCACCCATGAGGGCGGTGCGGCCGAACGGCAGCTCGGCACGAAGCTGATCACCGTCCCGACCGTCGACGGCAAACTCACCCCCGACGATGTGACCTCGCGCCTGCACGGCCTGGGCGTGCCGAACGAGGTCCAGCCCAAGGTCGTCTCCATCTCCCAGGTGACCGAGCTCGGTACCTGCTACACCCCCGACGAGGTGGCCGCGATCGCCGAGGTCGCGCACGCCCACGGGCTCCTGCTGCACATGGACGGCGCGCGGCTCGCCAACGCGGCCGCGTACCTCGGCTGCTCGCTGCGCGCCCTCACCACCGACGCCGGGGTGGACGTGGTCGGTTTCGGCGGCACCAAGAACGGCGCGGTGTTCGCCGAAGCCCTCGTGGTGCTCCGTCCGGAGCTCGCCGCGAAGGTCCCCTTCCTCATCCGCCAGTCGCTGCAGCTGGCCTCGAAGGCCCGTTTCATCTCCGCCCAGCTCACGGCCCTGCTCACCGACGACCTCTGGCGCAAGAACGCCGAACACGCGAACGCGATGGCCCGTCGCCTCGCCGACGGCATCGCCGGCCTCCCCAACATCACCCTCCGCTGGCCGGTCCAATCCAACGCCGTCTTCGCCGCCCTCCCCCACGACGCCATCCGCGAACTCAAGTCCCGCTACACCTTCCACGTCTGGGACCACACCGAGGGCGTGGTCCGCTGGATGACCGCCTTCGACACCACCCCCGAGAGCGTCGACGCCTTCGCCGCCGATATCGCCACCGCGGTCAAGGGCGCGTGATCCCCGACCGTGTTTCACGTGAAACCACCCTCTGGTCGCTCTCCCGTCGGTCGGCCGCCCCATCGCCGAGCACCACAGGCTCGTCGCCGGTGCACTGCGGTACGCCCGGTCGCGCCCGGCCGCTTGGACCGGCCGGGCCGCCCCAGGAGTGACCGGGCCATGACCGCGCGAAGAGCCAACGCACCTCACACGTGAACGACTCACGCGGCAACATGTGCAGCGGAGGGCACGGTGCGGCTCCGTCATCTCCGCCCCGGCTGAAGTTGGCGGCGCTCCCCTCCTGCCGCCGTCAAACGAGACCCGTGGCCTAGGTCCCCGGCTCCTCCGCAGCCCGCCGAGCGATCCCACCTCAGTCCGACTGGCGTCGGCGACCTTGCCCTCGACCGCCCGTGTCTTCCCCCGATTGCCCCTCCCCGCGAGCGACCCGAGAGGTTTCACGTGAAACACAGAGGGAGACGCCGACGAAGCGCGTAGTTTCACGTGAAACAAGAAGGCGATCGCGGTCGCGCAACATGAAACCCGCCCCGAGTGGTCTCGGCCCGCATCGCCTGCACCCTGATCGGGCGGCGGGCGACCCTCGGTCGGTGGTCAGTCGGTGGTCATCGGTTGCGATGACAGGGTGGGGCATCCTGTCCCTTCGGGTTCCGGTTCGCGGGGACGGATTGGGCAGCTCCCTGCACACCGCGCTCATGGGCGACGTCATCGCCACGATGGCGGTGGAGAACGGCTGGTCCGGCGCGGTGATCAACGGCGCCGTGCGGCACGTGGCCGCCCTGCGCGGGCTCGGCCTCGGCATCAACGCGCTCGACTCCAACCCGCGCAGGAGCGCCAAGACCGGCGCCGGGGAACGCGACGTCCCGGTCACCTTCGGCGGCGTCACCTTCCGCCCGGGCGCGGCACTGTTCCGCGACGACGGCATCCTCGTCACCCGCGTCTGACCGCCGCCGGCTCAAACGAAGGCCACCCCGCCACGCCGCCAGCTGCCCGCGCGACGCCGCCTGGTCAGCACCGATGCCGAGGGAGGCTCGTCGAGTATCACGTCCGCACTGTCCAGTGCTCGTCCGGAGACGATGTCGCCACGCCGTCATGTCCGGCTGCGTACGCAGCCGAACGCAGCCGATGCCCGCCACCGATCGCGGTCGATCAGCGCCGGGCGGTACGTTCGTGAATCGCCCGTAAGGCGGACGCGTACCCGGATTCTCTGGAGGCGGGGGCCATCGGGAGAAGCCGCTCCCTTCTCGAACAGGACCCGACGTTTCACGTGGAACATCGGGAGGGCGGGGGATTCACCGCTAACGCCTGACGGCACCTCACCCCCGGCGCCGCGCACCACCTCGCCTGAGGGGGTTCACTACTGACGCCTGACCCGGTGGGTGCGGCTGACGGCTACCCGATGCGCCTCCTGCAGCCGAGGGATCCACACGGAGCGCCACGCGCTGGCCCTCCCTACCGATCAGTGGCTCGATTCGCGGAGAGCCTTCGATCGTGGAAGCGGCGATCCGCGCCGAGGTGGCGTCGCCACCATCCCGGCTCCGACAAGACCCCGCCCCAAAGCCGACCGCCGACCGGTGCCGACTCCTTCTCGGTGACGAATCTGCCCTCGATTCGTTCCTGCCTCTCCCTATGTTTCACGTGAAACCACCCGCGCCGGAGAGCATCGGTCGGCAATCGGCGTCTCGACGGCCTCCCGTCAGCTCATCTGCTCCCCGCTCCTCTCCGCGTTACGCCACGAAGGCCGGACCGGGGAACTCGCATGCCCAGTGACAGCGGCCACATCACCACCTCCGCCGGCCACGATCGACCGGCGGCTCCCCTTCCGCCGACGAGGGAGCCAGCCAGTGGACAAAGAAGTCCTTCAGTCGGATCGGGGAGGTCCGCCGGGAAGGAGTATGGCGCCTCCTCCTACGGCCGCCTAGACCCGTGAAGCCCTGAGTCGCTCGGGGTGGGCTGCCCAGACGGCGAAGGGTGTCGACGATCCGTTTGTGGCGCCATAGGCCTCGCCTCCCTTCCGACCGCACGACACACCAAGATCGACGCCGACTCGGCACCCGCACGAACCGGCCGCGCTTCCAAGCTCACCGACGCGCAGCCGCTCACCTCTGGGCGTAGCACAATCCCTCTTCCGTATCCGCTCCAGAAGCCCGTGACTGCGCTGGTGCCCCGCCGCCTGACGGCGTCCTCCCCTACCTGCCCGACCAGTCCGGCTAGAACAAACGCCCTCGTGCCGTGCCGCCGCTCCCCAGGGCGCCTTGCGGCGGTGTGGTTCTCGGCGCCTGAAGGGTTCCCGTCCAGGTCGTGATCGGGCCGGCGCTCCGAAGGGCACGTGGGCCTCGTCGGCCGTGTATGGGCTAGCCGCACTCGGCCACCACGTTGGTGACACGCGGACGCTGGTGCTCGATCGATAAGAAGAATTCCGGATTTGGTGGAGATGCCACTTCACCGACTGGAGGTCTTCATGGCCTACGCGTAGTGCCCGCATGACCGATCACGCGCGGATCCCATACGACGCGTCCGGATAACGGGCCAGCCCGTCGCCCACGTGGCCAAGGAACCGGCGCGCATCGCCAGCCCAGCCGCTACGACGAAGAAGGACGGCCAGGGTCGCGCCATCGATCCGGGTGGCAAGCACCAGGTACGGCGCGGCGTTGTAGTCCCGCAGCGCGAGCACCTCGACCACCCGCTCGTCCGGCTGCATCGCGAGCAGGTTCGCGAGGTGCTGGCCGTGGCCGTCCCGCGGCGCCTCGGGCAGCTCGTACGCCTTGACCCGGTAGACGCGCGCATGCCCGCACCGGATGACCGACCGCTCCCTGCCATCGAGGCCCACGTACCGGCCCGCCGCCACCGAGGCCACCGCTCGCCCGCCCACACCGCAGAACGGGTTCCCGAACGAGCCGTCTCCCGTCTGCGCCACCACCAGGTGCCCCGCCTTGCCGGCTGCGATCCACTCACGGTGATCCGGCCCGCCGCATCACCCGCACACGGTGTGCGCGCAGCCGGCCCGGCGAGCTGATCCACCCGGATGTCAAGAAGATCGGCAGGATCCCGGACAGCGGCGGGTGGCGCCCTTACGGCCGCGCTGCCACCGCCGCCCAGCGCCACGACAAGGAGCCCATCGGCTCTGACGACGTGCACGCCGCCGTCGACCACCGCTCCCGCCCGGCCACGGCGAGACACTGCCGGATGAAAGCGGCGCCACCAGCGCGGCCGTCCTGCTGCGAGCGGCCGCGTTCTTCGCCGCCCACCGCATCACGAACATCGAGCGGGTGATCATCGGCATCGCGTGGTCTGCGAGGTCTGGTGGGCGCGGCCGGACGCCGCCCGCCCCTGGCACCGGGAGCCGTTCACCGCCGAGGAGTTCCCCCGGGCGGACGCCTACCGGCGCCGAGCGGACCGCGACCGGTTCACGGTCGGCTGCGCCACGAGCCGGATCGTGCTCGGCCGCCTGCTCGGCCTGCCGCCGGAGCGGGTCCCGCCACTCGGGGACCGCGACCGCTGCGGGCGCCCGCACGGCCGGCCGTACCTGCCCGGCGGCGAGTTCCACCTGTCGGTGTCCCACTCGGGGACCGGGTGGCGGTCGCGGTCACCGACCTCGGCCCGGTCGGGATCGACGTGGAGCGGCACGCGCCCCGGGCCGCCGAGCCCGCCGGCACCGTGCTGTCCCCCGCGGAGGCCGCCGGGTACGCCCGGCTGCCGGAGGCGGAGCGCGCCACCGCGCTGATCGAGTACTGGGCGCGCAAGGAGGCGGTGCGCAAAGCTCCCCTATCGCCGCTCGGCCGCGTTCGCCGCTGCGGTACGGGCGCTGGGGCGCGGCTGAGGTTCATCAAGCCCCACCCGCCCGTCGCGGAACGGACGGCAGAGCGGTTCAACAGGACGTCGCAGGCCGAGTGGGCCTACCGGCGGATGTTCGCCGGCAGCGACGAACGTGTCCGGTCGCTGCAACCAGGGGTGTCGTACTCCAACACCAACGGCGTCACTGCGCGCCGGGCGGTCCTCCGCCGGCCGGCCGACCGCCACCGAGGTCCCGGCCGAGCACGGCTAGCCGGAAGTGGAGGCCGAGGATGCGCGCACGGAGTTGAGGGCGTCGGGGGCCATGGAGGCGAGGATGCGTTCGAGGTCCTCCACCGAGGCGAACTCCACGACGATGCGGCCCTTGCGCTTGCCGAGGTCGACCTTCACCCGGGTCTCGAAGAGGTCGGAGAGGCGGTCGGAGAGCTCCTTGAGCTCGGGCGGTGGCGGCTGCTTGGCGGCGCGGCGGCGCTGGGTGGGGCCCGCGGTCGCCTCGCCGAGCTGCACGATCTCCTCGACCGCGCGCACCGAGAGCCCTTCGGCCACGATGCGCTTCGCGAGGTGCTCCTGGGCGGCGGGGTCGTCGAGCGCGAGCAGGGCCCGGGCGTGGCCCGCGCTCAGCACCCCCGAGGCGATCCGGTTGTGGATGGACGGCGGCAGGGTCAGCAGGCGCAGCGTGTTGGTGATGTGCGGGCGGGAGCGGCCGACCTTGCGGGCGAGCTGCTCGTGCGTCACGCCGAAGTCGTCGAGGAGCTGCCGGTAGGCGGCCGCCTCCTCCAGCGGGTTGAGCTGCACCCGCTGGAGGTTCTCGATCAGCGCCTCCCGGAGCATCTCCTCGTCCTGGGTGTTGCGCACGATCGCGGGAATCTGCTGGAGGCCCGCCATCTTGCAGGCCCGGAGGCGCCGCTCCCCCATGATGAGCTCGTACCGGCCGCCGTCCTTCGGCCGTACCACCACGGGCTGGAGCAGGCCGACCTCCTCAATGGACGTCGCCAGCTCGGCGAGCGCGTCCGGATCGAAGTTGTCACGCGGCTGCCGCGGGTTCGGATCGATCAGCTCGACGTCGATCTCCTGGAAGTACGCCCCGGCGACCGGCGCCGCCTCGGAGGTGCCGCCCTCCGGTCGGGCGGGTCCATGCTGCGCCATGGGCTGCACGATGGGACCGGTGGGGATGAGGGCGCCCAGCCCTTTCCCCAGTCCACGCCGCGGCCGGTTACTCACTTGCCCTCCCCACGTGGAAGACCCACGCGTTCAACGTCATGCTGCCGGTGCTCGGCGTCCCCCGCGCGCGCCGGCGGATCAGCCGGTCACACCCGCGCCGCGGAACGCGATCTCGCGGGCAGCGTCGGCGTAGGCCATCGCACCGCTCGAGCCCGGGTCGTAGGTGATGACCGACTGGCCGTAGCTCGGCGCCTCGGACACCCGGACGCTGCGCGGGATCACCGTCTTGAGGACCGTATCACCGAAGTGCGCCCGCACGTCCTCGGCGACCTGCGCGGCGAGCCGCGTCCGGCCGTCGTACATGGTGAGCAGCGCCGTGGAGACCGAGAGCTTCGGGTTCAGGTGGGCCCGCACCAGCTCGACGTTCTGCAGCAGCTGGCTCAGCCCTTCCAGCGCGTAGTACTCGCACTGGATGGGGATCAGCACCTCGGCCGCCGCGACCATGGCGTTCACCGTCAGCAGGCCGAGCGAGGGCGGGCAGTCGATGAAGATGTAGTCGAGCTCGATCTCGTTGAACTCGTTGATCGCCTTGAGCAGGCGCGACTCCCGGGCCACCATCGACACGAGCTCGATCTCCGCACCGGCGAGGTTGATCGTGGCGGGTGCGCAGTAGAGGTTCGGCATGTCCGGCACCGGCTTCACGATCTCCGCCAGCGGCAGGCCCTCGATCAGCACCTGGTAGACCGACGGCACGTCCCCGCGGTGCTCGATCGACAGCGCCGTCGAGGCGTTCCCCTGCGGGTCCAGGTCGATGACGAGCACGCGCAGACCGTGCATCGAGAGCGCGGCCGCGAGGTTCACCGCCGTGGTCGTCTTGCCGACGCCGCCCTTCTGGTTGGCGATCGTGATCACACGACGCTGCGGCGGGCGCGGCCACTCCTCCTGGCTACGAGAGGAGTAGCCGACCGTGGACGGGGACGGAGGAGTCGGAGTGGATGTTTCACGTGAAACCACGGAACTCATTGCCTCTCGTACCGGTGGCGAATCGCCGGAGGTCGGGGGAATCTGCGCATCACTTCTCGTCATTTCTACCGACTTTTGTGCGGATGCGGCAGTATCGGGCCGACCGGATCCGGAAGAGCGGCCGTTCGGTACGGCACCGCCGCCCGCCGGCCACCCCAGCTCCTGGCCTCCGGTCATCGCCGCCTCTTCCGCCGCCGCTTCTCCTGACCCCCCGAGCCGCGTCGCCCACCCCCGCGCCCGCCCGCCGGGCCGGTGCGCCCGGCGATCACACGGACGAGGGTGGCGGGCGGATCGACCTTACCGCGACCGACCGTGATCAGCTCGGCGTGGCGCGCCCCGGTCTTCCGCAGCGCGTCGCCGGCCGCCGCCAGCTCCTCGGCCGCGCGCTCCCCCTTCACGGCGAGGAGCTCGCCGCCCTCGACGAGCAGCGGCATCGACCACAGCAGCAGCCGGTCGAGCGGGGCGACGGCCCGGGCGCAGGCGACGTCGAACAGGCGCTCCCCCGCCACCTCCTCCGCCCGGCCGCGCAGCACCTCCGCGTTCTCGAGCTTGAGCGCCTCGACGCACTCCTCGAGGAAGACCGTCCTGCGCAGCAGCGGCTCGAGCAGGGTCACCGTGATATCCGGCCGGAGGATGGCGAGCACGATCCCGGGCAGGCCGGCCCCCGAACCGATGTCGACGAGCCGTACCCCCTTCGGAACCGCCTCGGCCACCACGGCGCAGTTCAGCAGGTGCCGGTCCCAGAGCCGCGGCACCTCGCGTGGCCCCAGCAGGCCGCGCACCACACCGGGCCCGGCCAGCAGCTCCGCGTACGCCTGCGCCTTGGTCCACGCCTCACCGGTGAAGATCTCGCGGGCCACCGCGGGCGCGTCGGGAAGTTCGTTGGTCTCCGCCATCACACACTCGTCATCACGATCTGCGAGTAAGCGTAGCCGCGGGCCCGCCGCCCCGGCGGCACCCGTTCCGGCGTCGGCCGCCCGTCTGCCACTGCTCCCGCCCTCCTCACACTCTGCCGCTCCGGGTGCGACGTACGGCACGCTCGCCCCCATCCTGTGGACAACGCGGTTCCGATCGCGCCGCCCGGGCCGGGCTCCGGTACCACCTTTCCACAGGCGTCCACCCCGCCGATCCGTGCCACGGCCACCGACGGCCCCGCGCGGGGACCGCGCCGGCACCCGGTCGCCGCGATCCGGTCGTATGGCGGGCACAAGGACGCGGCGTCATCCACAGCCTGTGGACAAGTCGTCACGCAACGGGATCCGGCCGGCCGGGGCGCGGCCGGCCGTACCGTCGCCCGGCGACCGCGGGGATCGCCCGGATCCGGCATCGGCCGATCCTCGCATACCGGACTTGCAGCCATACGGCTGTCGATTTCAGGAAACGCGAAGGCCGCCCACCCGGTGAGGTCGGCGGCCTGTGTGCGGACCCGGTGGAGCCGTCCGTGGCGGTCAGGCGGGGAAGACGACCACGTAGCGGTTGGGTTCCTCGCCCTCGGACTCGCTGTACAGCCCGGCCGCGGCCACGGCGTCGTGCACGCACTTGCGCTCGAACGGGGTCATCGGCGCGAGTGACTTCGGCTTGCCGGTGCGCTTGACCTCCTCGGCGACGGCGGCGCCGAGCTTGCTCAGCTCCTTGCGGCGACGCTCGCGGTACCCGCCGATGTCGAGCATGAGGCGCGACCGCTCGCCCGTCCGGCGGTGCACGGCCAGGCGGGTCAGCTCCTGCAGGGCCTCGAGGACCTCGCCCCGGGGGCCCACCAGCTCGGTGCTCTGGATGCCCACCACGGACACGACCGCGCGGTCGCCCTCGACGTCCATGTCGATGTCGCCGTCGAGATCGGCGATGTCGAGCAGCCCTTCGACGTAGTCGGCCGCGATCTCCCCCTCCTGCTCGAGGAGCGCGATGTCGGGAACCGGCCGGGCCTTGCCCGGATCGGCCGTCGCGGTGCCGGCCGCAGGCGTCTGTGCGTCGGTCACGTCGCGCCTCTCTTTCGTCATGACTTCTTGCTACCGGTCCTCTTGCTCCGCGGCTGCCGGCTGGGCTGCTGACGAATGATCTTAACCTTGGGCTTCGCCGGCTCCGGCGGCGGTTCGGGCTCCTTCTTGCGGATCCTCGCCAGCAGGCCGCGCTTGGGCTGCACCGGCAGCGGGTTGCCCTTCGCGTCGAACTGCGGCATCGGGTACCGGCTGTAGAACCAGTGCTGCTGGCCGAGGGTCCACAGGTTTGTGGTTACCCAGTAGAGAATCAGACCGAGCGGGAAACCCAGGCTGAAGATGGCGAACAGCGGCGAGATGTACATGAGCATCTTCTGCGACTGCGCCATCGGGTTGTCCGGCATCTGAGCCATCGACCGCTTCACGCTCTGCCGGACGGTGAGGAAGGTCGTCAGCGAGCTCGTCGCGACGAAGATGCCGAGGACGATCCGGGTGACCAGCGGGTCGGCGTCGAAGGCCGCGATGTCCGCGTCGCTCGTGAAGAACGTCGCCGGGATCGGCGCGCCGAAGATGTGGGCCGCGCGGGCGCTGTCCACCAGCTCCTGGGTCATGCCGAACTTGGCCTGCCCCTCGGCCATGGCCCGGAGCACGGTGAACATCGAGATGAAGATCGGGAACTGCGCCAGGATCGGCAGACAGCCACCAAGCGGGTTGACGCCCGCCTGCTGGTAGACCTTCATCACCTCTTCGTTGAGCTTCTGGCGGTTGTCCTTGTACCGCCTGCGGAGCTCCTGGATCTTGGGCGCCAGTTCCTGCATCTTCCGCGATGAGCGCATCTGCTTGAGGAAGAGCGGGAAGATGCACAGGCGCATGAGCACCGTGAGCGTGATGATGGTCAGCGCCCAGTTCAGGCCGCCATCCGGGGGAAGGAAGGTGCTGTAGCCCCGGTGGATCCAGGTGATCACAAAGGCGACAGCCTCATAGAGCCAATTCAGCCAGGACAGCTCCACTGAGCTAGCTCCCTTGCGTCTCGTCGTGGGTCCGCACCGGGCGGGGTGGCACCGGGTCGTACCCTCCGGGGTGGAAGGGGTGGCATCGTCCAATCCGGCGGATTGTCAGCCAGAGCCCGCGCAGCGCGCCGTGCACGGTGATCGCCTCGAGCCCATAGGCGCTGCACGACGGTGTGAACCGGCAGCGGGGACCGAGCAACGGACTGATGAAGGCCCGATAGAACCTGATCAACGCGGTCAGGATCCGGGCGGCCGGGCTGACCCCGGTGGTCTGTTGCGCCGTCATGCCTGTCCATCCGTCCGGGCCTGCGGGTCGGGCCCACGCCGCCCGAGTACACGATTCAGCGCGATGTCGAGTTCGGCGGCGAGTCGCTCACTTCGCGCGGACGCGGCCGGTGGATTGGCGCGTACCACAAGCAGGCTACCTCGCGGGAGGCGGTGCAGGCGGTCGCGCACCAGGTGTCGGAGACGCCGCTTCACCCGGTTCCTGGTGACCGCTCTGCCCACGGCCTTACTCACGACAAAGCCGACCAGCGGCGGTGCCTGCTGGTCGCCGTCGTCACGAATATGCAGATGGACCACGAGAGTCGGGCGCCCGGCTCGGCGCCCCCGTCGGATCGCGGCCTCGAAGTCCCGACTTCGCCGCATTCGGGAGGCGGACGGCAGCACGACTGACCTCCTGGGCGAGAGGTGCCACCCGGTGCCGACGAGGGTACTCCGGAGCGGATGCGCTCGGCCGGGGCAGGCGGATCCTCTCTCGGCTTACTCCCCCGGTGCCGTCGCCGCCCGTCGCATGCGCCGACGGGCGGCCCGGTCACTCCGGAGGACTCGGCCGCCCGTCAGACGGTCAGGCGCTTGCGGCCCTTGCGGCGCCGGGCGGCCAGGATCGCCCGACCGGCGCGCGTACGCATGCGCAGCCGGAAGCCGTGGGTCTTCGCGCGGCGGCGGTTGTTCGGCTGGTAAGTACGCTTGCTCACGGGTGGGCTCCATGCTTGAGACGCGTCCGCAGGCCCTGCGAACGCTGACGTCGGTTCGGATTGCCGTTGGCCGTCAGAGGGCATGCAGAAGCGTCACCTGACGAGCCGACCTTCGTACGTTACGGGCTGCGCCGCATCGTGGTCAAACCGGCCGTCGGTGGGTCTTTCACCACTCCCGGGTGGTCCTCGGTGACGCCTTGCCTCCGCACCCCCTCCGCTCGCGGCCCCCGGCACCAGGGCCGGGATGTGCAGTGATTATCCACTATTCCACAGGAGGGTTTTCCACCGGCGCCACCGTCATCCACAGAGTCGGCCCCGCAGCCCCCCGCGCTGCCAGTAGGCTGTGGACAACGTCTTGAACAGGGATGTGCACAACGCTACTGTCGGCCCTCCAGAACCTTCCCTCCCGTGCGTGGATGTACTGGATATGACGCGCGCCGACTGTGCACACCATGTGGATTCGGTGTGGATTCCATGTGGATCACGGAGGGGTTCCTGCGGGAAGCGCGAGCGCGGGTGATGCGGACGCCGGGGCGAAGGCGGCGCCCACACGTGGGCGACCTGTGGACAACTGATCGCGGCAGGCGACCGGGGGCCGCGTAGGGAAGGAGGGATGAATCGTGGAGAGCATCGACCTCGGGGCGGTATGGGCGCGCGCGCTGGAGAACACCCTCGACGGGAGCGTGCCGTCGCAGCAGCGGGCCTGGCTCGCCATGACTCGTCCCTTCGGCCTGGTCAACGACACCGTCGTGCTCGCGGCCCCGAACGAGTTCGCCAAGGACGTCCTGGAGAGCAAGCTGCGGCCGCTGATCGCGCACGCCCTGTCCCAGGAGTTCGGGCGGCCGATGCGGGTCGCGGTCATGGTCGACCAGGCCGCGGCCGGTGACGGCGAGGAGCCGCAGCGGCCCCGGCCCCAGGGGGTGGGCAAGCCCGGCATGCCCGGCCCGTCGGCCGGCTATCCCCACTCTCCCCAGGCCGCGCCGGCGCATTATCCACAGGGTGGACAAGCGGGCCACTCCCTGGAAGCCCAGTTCAGGCCGGGTTCGGCGAGCCCGCACCGGCCGGGCGAGGGAGCGTCGTCCACTGACTATCCACAGCTTCATCCACAGTCCGCACAGTACTCCTATTCCTATGGGCCGGGCGCGCCCGGATACCCGGGACCCGGCCCGGGCGGGCCGGGTGGCACGCCGTACCCGGGTGCGATGGGCGGGCCGTCCGGCGGCCGGGCCGACACCCCTGTGGACGGCCCTGTGGATAACTCCGGGCGCGGCGGCGAGCACACCGGCGAGGGCGGCACCGGGCATTCCGCCGGGAACGCCCCGGATCGTCCGGCGGGGCAGGACGAGGGCGCCGCCGGCGGCGCGGAGGACGAATCGGCGGACGGCGCCCAGGGCCGGTCCGGCGACAAGTTCGGGCCCCCGGTGCCGAGCCCGCTGCCGAACCGGTGGGAGAGCCGCACCGGGCGGACGAGCGAGACCGCCCGGCTCAACCCGAAGTACACGTTCGAGACCTTCGTCATCGGGTCGAGCAACCGGTTCGCGCACGCGGCCGCGGTCGCCGTGGCCGAGGCGCCGGCCAAGGCGTACAACCCCCTGTTCATCTACGGGGACTCCGGCCTGGGCAAGACCCACCTGCTGCACGCGATCGGCCACTACGCGCAGAGCCTCTACGACGGCGCGCGGGTCCGGTACGTGAGCTCCGAGGAGTTCACCAACGACTTCATCAACTCGATCCGCGACCACAAGGCCGACGCGTTCCGCGCGCGCTACCGTGCCGTGGACATCCTGCTCGTCGACGACATCCAGTTCCTCGAGGGCAAGGAGCAGACCCAGGAGGAGTTCTTCCACACCTTCAACACGCTGCACAACGCCAACAAGCAGATCGTGATCTCCAGCGACCGGGCGCCCAAGCAGCTGGTCACGCTCGAGGACCGGCTGCGCAACCGGTTCGAGTGGGGCCTGATCACCGATGTGCAGCCGCCCGAGCTGGAGACCCGGATCGCGATCCTGCGCAAGAAGGCCCGGCAGGAGGGGCTCGCCGCGCCGGACGAGGTGCTGGAGTACATCGCCAGCCGGATCTCCACGAACATCCGCGAGCTCGAGGGCGCGCTGATCCGGGTGACCGCGTTCGCCAGCCTCAACCGGCAGCCGGTCGACCTCCAGCTCGCCGAGATCGTGCTGAAGGACCTCATCACCGAGGACTCCGGCGGCGAGATCACGATCGCGCAGATCATGGCGCAGACCGCCGACTACTTCGGCCTGTCGGTCGAGGACCTGTGCGGCAGCTCGCGCTCCCGGGTGCTGGTGATCGCCCGACAGATCGCCATGTACCTGTGCCGGGAGCTCACCGACCTGTCCCTCCCCAAGATCGGGCAGCAGTTCGGCGGGCGCGACCACACCACGGTGATCCACGCCGACCGCAAGATCCGGCGGCTCATGGCGGAGCGGCGCTCGGTCTACATCCAGGTGACCGAACTCACCAACCGCATCAAACAGCAGGCGCGCAACGGCTGAAAAGCAACGCTGACCTCCACTGATACACAGCCTGTGGATAACGCTGTGGATCATCCTGTGGACCGCAGTGGATGACGCGGCGCCCCGGGCGGCCCGGGCTCCGGGCGCCGCGGTACGGCCGGCCGTACCGGGCGTCGCGCCGCCCGGGTGTGCACAAGTGGCCGGATCCTGGGGACAGAGCTGCGGAAAACCTGGGGATAACCTGAGGAAAACCGGGGTTGACCTGGGGATGCCGTGTGCACGGCGGCCGGGCCGATCGACAAAAGGGACATATACCCGGTGGATAACCGGTGGAAACCCAGTGGATAACCCGGGGGATCCGGTGGACAAGGCGGCCCGAGCCTGGGGACGGGGTGTGTGGATCGCCGCGTCATCCCCAGCCGCCCGGCGGCCATCCACCGCCCGCCCACAGCGCCCGTGGATAAAAGTACGGCCCTGACCTGCGGAAACGCTGGTTCTCCACAGTATCCACGGCCCCTAAGATGAAGACCCGTGTTTTCTCTCTAGGGAGAAATCAAACCTCATAGGAGGGCTCTGGCCGCGCGCGCTTCGCGACCTTGGAGAGTTGTCCACACCGAGGGCCGTGAGGCGCTAGCGTCTGTGGGGCACTCTGTGGGGACACCAGGACCCGTTGGCGGGGTCAGGGCCGAAGGGCGAGACACAGGAGGCGGATTCACGTGATGTTCCGGGTCGACCGAGACGTACTCGCGGAGGCCGTCGCATGGACGGCCCGCAGGCTGCCGACCCGACCGTCCCAGCCGGTGCTCGCCGGCATGCGACTGGAGGTCACCGAGGACCAGCAGCTCAAGCTGTCGAGCTTCGACTACGAGGTCTCGGCCGAGGTGACGCTGGAGCCGCAGGTCGGCGAACCCGGGGTGGTCCTCGTCTCCGGCAGGCTGCTCGCCGAGATCACCAAGGCGCTCCCCGCCCACCCCGTGGACTTCTCGGTGGACGGCACCAAGGCGGTGGTCACCTGCGGCAACTCCCGGTTCACGCTGCAGACGATGCCGGTGGACGAGTACCCGTCCCTGCCGGTCATGCCCCCGGCCGCGGGCCGGGTCGGCAGCGACGTGTTCGCCTCGGCCGTCGCGCAGGTCGCGGTCGCCGTGGGCAAGGACGACACGCTGCCGATGCTCACCGGCGTGCGCATGGAGATCGAGGGCGACACCATCACCCTCGCCGCCACCGACCGCTACCGGCTCGCCGTACGCGAGCTGAAGTGGCAGCCGAACTCCGACGACATCTCCGCGGTCGCGATGATCCCCGGCCGCACCCTCGCCGACATGGCGAAGACCCTCACCACGGGCGCCGAGGTGGAGATCGCGCTCAGCTCCACCGGCGGCGCCGGCGAGGGCATGATCGGGTTCTCCAGCGGCGGCCGCCGCACCACCACCCGGCTGCTCGACCCCGAGTTCCCCAAGTACCGTTCGCTGCTGCCCACCGAGTTCTACGCCCGGGCCGACCTCGCCACCGGCCCGTTCGTGGAGGCGGTCAAGCGGGTCGCGCTCGTGGCCGAGCGCAACACCCCGGTACGGCTCGCCTTCACCCAGGGCGAGGTGGTCCTGGAGGCCGCGAGCGGCGACGAGGCCCAGGCCGTGGAGGTGCTCCCCGCCGAGTTCGAGGGCGAGGACATCAACATCGCGTTCAACCACCAGTTCCTGCTGGAGGGCCTGCAGGCGATCGACTCCGACGTGGCCCGCATGCAGTTCACCACCGCGACCAAGCCCGCCATCCTCACCGGCGGCAAGAACACCGAGGACGAGGAGGTGCCGGACTACCGGTACCTGATCATGCCGATCCGGCTGTCCGGCTAGGCTCGCCCACGTGGCGGGACAGGGCCCGGCACGCGAAGGCGACCCACAGGGAGTGAGGGACCGATGCAGATCGGCATGGTCGGGCTCGGCAGGATGGGCGGCAACATGGCCGAACGGCTGCGCCGCGGCGGCCACGAGGTGATCGGCTACGACCGGAATCCCGGGGTGAGCGACGTCGGCAGCCTGGCGGAGCTGGTCGACCGGCTCACGCCGCCGCGCACGGTGTGGGTGATGGTGCCCTCCGGCGAGCCCACCCGGGCGACCGTGGCCGAGCTCGCCGAGCTCCTCTCCCCCGGCGACCTCGTCGTCGACGGCGGCAACTCGCACTACGCCGACGACCGCGGGCACGCCGAGCGGCTCGGCGCGAAGGGCATCGGCTTCGTCGACGTCGGGGTGAGCGGCGGCGTGTGGGGGCTGGACCACGGGTACGCGCTCATGGTCGGCGGCACCGCCGAGGACGTCCGGCGGCTGATGCCGATCTTCGAGACGCTCAAGCCGGCGGGCGAGGACGGCTTCGTGCACGCCGGCGGCCACGGCGCGGGCCACTTCGCGAAGATGGTCCACAACGGCATCGAGTACGGCATGATGCAGGCCCTCGCCGAGGGCTGGGAGCTGCTCGAGGCCTCCGAACTCGTGACCGACGTCGCGGGCTGCTTCCGCAGCTGGCGCAGCGGCACGGTGATCCGGTCCTGGCTGCTCGACCTGCTCGTGCGGGCGCTGGAGGACGACGCGGAGCTGTCGCGGCTGCGCGGGTACGCCGAGGACTCCGGCGAGGGCCGCTGGGCCGTGCAGGCCGCCGTGGAGCATGCGGTGCCGCTGCCGGTCATCACCGCGGCCCTGTACGCGCGGTTCGCGTCCCGGCAGCCGGACTCCCCGGCGATGAAGGTGGTGGCGGCGCTGCGCAACCAGTTCGGCGGCCATGCCCTGACGAGCGCGACGAGCGCCGCTCCGGGCACCGCCGACCGGTCCGCGACGGGCGACGCCGCCGGCGCGGAGACGGATCCGCCGATTGAGACCGAAAAGTAATCCACAGGCTCCGCGAGATATCCACAGGTGGCCGTGTACACCGTCTGACCAGGTATGACAGGCGTTTCCGGGTCGCGAGCCGGAGGGTTATCCACAGCCTGCGGACGGTAATTGCCCCAGCTGTGGACAACCGTGCGGCCCCGGCGCACACCCCGGTCCCCGATTTGACGAACGCCCGCTGGCCGTTCTCACGCCCGGCGCCGGCCGCCGCCCGCGGCCCGGGCACGCCCGGGCGGCCGCTCGTCCGGCTACGCTCGGGGGAGTGCACGTCGCCCACCTGTCGCTGACCGACTTCCGCTCGTACCCGGCGGCCGAGCTCGAGCTGGAGCCGGGCGTGACCGCGTTCGTCGGGCCGAACGGGCACGGCAAGACGAACCTGGTCGAGGCGGTGGGCTACGTGGCGACCCAGTCGAGCCACCGGGTCGCCTCCGACGGCCCGCTGGTACGGCACGGCGCGGCCCGCGCGTTCGTGCGCGCGGCCGTGGTGCGCGACGACCGGCGGGCGCTCATCGAGCTGGAGATCAACCCGGGCCGGTCGAACCGGGCCCGGCTCAACCGTTCCCCCGTCCCCCGCGCCCGCGACGTGCTCGGCCTGCTGCGGTCGGTGCTGTTCGCCCCCGAGGACCTCGCCATGGTGAAGGGCGACCCGGCCGAGCGGCGCCGGTTCCTCGACGAGCTGCTGGTCGCCCGCGCCCCCCGGTTCGCCGGCGTGCGCGCGGACTACGAGCGGGTGCTCAAGCAGCGCGGCGCCCTGCTGCGCGCCGCCGCGGCCGCCCGGGCGGGCCGGGGCCGCAGCGCGCGGCGGCTGGAGGACGAGGCCGCGTTCGCCGCGGCCGGGGCCGGGGACGTGCTGAGCACACTCGAGGTGTGGGACGCGCACCTCGCCCGGATCGGGGCCGAGCTGCTCGCCGCCCGGCTCGACCTGGTGGAGGCGCTGCGGCCGCTGGTGGCCAAGGCGTACGCCGCGCTCGCCCCCTCCTCCGGCACCGCCGACCTGCGCTACCGCTCCAGCCTGTCCACGATCGGCGGGCAGGCCACGTTGTCCACCGGAGGTGGACCATTCGCACAGTCCACCGGAGGTGGACGATCCACAGAGTCCACAGACGGTGGACGATTCGCACAGCCTACGGCCGATGGCCGGGCGAGCGGCCCCGCCGTACCCGGGCCGGAGGACGTGCCCGAGGCGGGCCCGGCCGACCGGGCCGCGCTCGCCGCCGCGCTGCGCGAGGCCCTGCTCGCGGCCCGGCCAGCGGAGCTGGAGCGCGGGGTGAACCTGGTCGGCCCGCACCGCGACGACCTGGAGCTGCGCCTCGGCGACCTGCCCGCCCGCGGCTACGCCAGCCACGGCGAGTCCTGGTCGTTCGCGCTCGCGCTGCGGCTCGCCGCCTACGAGCTGCTGCGCGCCGACGGGGGCGGCGACCCGGTGCTCATCCTCGACGACGTCTTCGCCGAGCTCGACACCTTCCGCAGGCGCCGCCTCGCGGAGATCGTCGCCCCGGCCGAACAGGTCCTGATCACCGCGGCGGCCCCGGAGGACGTGCCCGCCGAGCTGCGTGGGGCCCGGTTCGACGTGGCGGAGGGGAGGGTCACACGTGTCCGCTGACGACGCCGCTAAGGCCCGCCGCGAGGTGAACGCCCGTGGCGCCGCCCAGGCGCGGGAGAAGCTCGCCCAGGCGAAGGCGGACGCCGCCCGCCGCGGCCGGCTGCCGCGCAGCGAGCCGCGCCGCGCCCGGCCCGGCGGGTCGGCGGCCGGGGGCGCGCGCCGCGAGTCCGGCGACCCGCTGCCGTTCGGCCGGGCGATCCGGGAGCTGCTCGCCGCCCGCGGCTGGGAGCGGGAGGCGGCGGTCGGTGGCGTGTTCGGCCGGTGGGCCGAGATCGTCGGCCCCGAGCTCGCCGCGCACACCCGGCCGGTGTCGTTCCGCGACGGCGAGGTGACGGTGGCGGCCGACTCGACCGCGTGGGCGACCCAGGTGCGGCTGCTCGCCGGCGTGCTGATCCGGCGGCTCAACGAGGAGCTCGGCGACGGCACGGTCACCCGGGTGCGGGTGCACGGGCCGCAGGGCGGCGGCCGCGCCCCGGGCGGCCTGCGCGTGCCCGGCCGCGGCCCCCGGGACACGTACGGCTGACGCGTCCCGCCGATCATCCGGCCGGGCATCGCAACCATGCGAAACCGGGACGTCCGCCCCGCCAAGAGGCGCTCACAGGCCACCGGGCGACGTGATGGTGTGGGTCACGTAGGGGGGATGCCGATCCCGGGGGTCGAGGCTCTACAGGCCGTTTGAGCGGCTGTAGTCGCCACGTCAGCCGGTCGGACCCGGTAGAATGGAGCCGGATTCCGGATACGGCCACCTGCGTGTCACCCCGGTTCGATACTGATTCCCTCCGGGTGACCGCATCGGGGGCATTCACGACGGTGACGGGCACCACAGGGACAGTGCATCGCTAGATGTCTGCCCTGTCGCGTGTCCGCGGCAGGAGGATTTCGCACTTGTCCTACGACGCTAGCTCAATCACCGTCCTCGAAGGACTGGAGGCGGTCCGCAAGCGCCCGGGTATGTACATCGGCTCGACGGGCGAACGCGGTCTGCACCACCTTGTCTACGAGATCGTAGACAACTCCGTCGACGAGGCGCTCGCCGGTTACTGCGACAACATCGAGGTCACCCTGCTGGCCGACGGCGGCGTACGGGTTGTGGACAACGGGCGCGGCATCCCCGTGGGCATCGTGGAGGGGGAGAACCGCTCGGCCCTCGAGGTGGTCCTCACCGTGCTGCACGCGGGTGGCAAGTTCGACAGCAAGTCGTACGCGGTCTCCGGTGGTCTGCACGGCGTCGGCGTCTCAGTGGTGAACGCCCTGTCCACGCGGCTGGAGGCGGAGGTGCGCCGGGACGGGTACGTCTGGCGCCAGAGCTACGAGCGGTCCCGCCCCGGCCCGCTGATTCAGGGCGAGCCCACCGAGGAGACCGGCACCACGATCGCCTTCTGGCCCGACCCGGAGGTGTTCGAGACCACCACCTGGAACTTCGAGACGCTCTCCCGGCGCTTCCAGGAGATGGCCTTCCTCAACCGGGGCCTCACCATCACGCTGCGCGACGAGCGTCCGGAGTACATCAACGGCGAACCGCACGTCGTCACCTACCACTACGAGGGCGGTCTTTCGGACTTCGTCCGGCACATCAACAGCAAGAAGGAGCCGATCCACGCCTCGATCATCTACTTCGAGGAGCATGGCGAGGGCATCTCGGTCGAGATCGCCATGCAGTGGAACGCCTCCTTCACCGAGTCGGTCTACACCTTCGCGAACACCATCAACACCGCCGAGGGCGGCACCCACGAGGAGGGCTTCCGCGCCGCGCTGACCTCGATCGTCAACCGGTACGCGCGCGAGCAGCGGTACCTCAAGGAGGGCAAGGACGACAACCTCACCGGTGAGGACGTCCGCGAGGGCCTGACCGCGATCATCTCGGTGAAGCTCACCGACCCGCAGTTCGAGGGTCAGACCAAGACCAAGCTGGGCAACACCGAGGCGAAGTCGTTCGTGCAGAAGGCGTGCAACGACCATCTGCGCGACTGGTTCGAGCGCAACCCGGGCGAGGCCAAGGAGATCATCCAGAAGGCCCTGCAGGCCTCCCGCGCCCGCATCGCCGCGCGCCAGGCCCGAGACCTGACGCGCCGCAAGTCGCTGCTCGAGTCCGGTTCCGGCCTGCCCGGCAAGCTCGCCGACTGCCAGTGGACCGACCCGGAGAAGTGCGAGCTGTTCATCGTCGAGGGCGACTCGGCGGGCGGCTCGGCCAAGGGCGGCCGTGACCCCAGGTTCCAGGCGATCCTGCCGATCCGCGGCAAGATCCTCAACGTCGAGAAGGCCCGGATCGACAAGGTCTTCCAGAACGCCGAGGTCCAGGCGCTCATCACCGCGCTCGGCACCGGGGTGCACGACGACTTCGACATCGGCAAGCTGCGCTACCACAAGCTGATCATCATGGCCGATGCGGACGTGGACGGGCAGCACATCCGCACGCTGCTGCTCACCCTGCTGTTCCGCTTCATGCGGCCGTTGATCGAGGCGGGCCACGTCTACCTCGCCCAGCCCCCGCTGTACAAGATTAAGTGGGACCGGCGCGGCGACGACGTCGACTACGCCTACAGCGACCGGGAGCGTGACGCGATCATCGAGGCGGGCATCGCGCAGGGCAAGCGCGACCCGCGGCTCCACGACGGCGTGCAGCGGTTCAAGGGGCTCGGCGAGATGAACCCGAACCAGCTCTGGGAGACCACGATGAACCCGGAGACCCGGCTGCTGCTCCAGGTCACGCTCGACGACGCCGCCCAGGCCGACGACCTGTTCACGGTGCTCATGGGCGAGGACGTCACGGCCCGGCGCGAGTTCATCATCCGGAACGCCCGGGACGTCCGCTTCCTCGATGTGTAGCGACAGCCGTACCCGAAGCGACGTGCGAGAGGACCTCCATCCGTGACGGAAGTCAACACCCCGCCCACACCGCCGGCCGATCGCGTGCAGCCGATCGACATCCAGTTCGAGATGCAGCGTAGTTACATCGACTACGCGATGTCGGTCATCGTGTCCCGCGCGCTGCCGGACGTGCGGGACGGCCTCAAGCCCGTGCACCGCCGGGTGCTGTACGCGATGTACGACGGCGGCTACCGGCCCGACCGGGGCTACTTCAAGTGCTCCCGGGTGGTCGGCGACGTCATGGGCTCCTACCACCCGCACGGTGACTCGTCGATCTACGACACCGTGGTACGGCTGGCGCAGCCATGGGCGATGCGCTACCCCCTCGTCGACGGCCAGGGGAACTTCGGCTCCCCGGGCAACGACCCTCCGGCGGCGATGCGGTACACCGAGTGCAAGCTCGCGCCGATCGCCATGGAGATGCTCCGTGACATCGAAAAGGAGACCGTCGACTTCCAGCCGAACTACGACGGTCGGTCACAGGAGCCGGAGGTGCTCCCGGCGCGGTTCCCGAACCTGCTGGTCAACGGCTCGTCGGGGATCGCCGTCGGCATGGCGACCAACATCCCCCCGCACAACCTCCGGGAGGTGGTCGAGGGGGTCAAGTGGGCGCTGCAGCACCCCGACGCGAGCGACGAGGAGATGCTCGAGGGCCTGATGGCCCGCATCAAGGGGCCGGACTTCCCCACCGGGGCGCTCATCGTCGGCCGCCGGGGCATCGAGGAGGCCTACCGCACCGGCCGCGGCTCGATCACCATGCGCGCCGTGGTCGAGATCGAGGAGGACGTCAAGGGGCGGCAGACGCTGGTCGTCACGGCCCTGCCGTACCAGGTCAACCCGGACAACCTCGCGCTGAAGATCGCCGAGCTGGTCAAGGACGGCAAGATCAGCGGCATCGCGGACGTCCGGGACGAGACCTCCTCGCGCACCGGCCAGCGGCTGGTGATCGTGCTCAAGCGGGACGCGGTCCCCAAGGTCGTGCTGAACAACCTGTACAAGCACACCCAGCTGCAGGAGACGTTCGGCGCGAACATGCTCGCCCTGGTCGACGGCGTGCCCCGCACGCTGCGGCTCGACCAGTTCGTGCGGCACTACATCAACCACCAGATCGAGGTCGTCGTCCGGCGCACCCGGTTCCTGCTGCGCAAGGCCGAGGAGCGGGCGCACATCCTGCGCGCGCTGCTCAAGGCGCTGGAGCGCCTCGACGAGGTGATCGAGCTCATCCGGAACTCGCCGTCGGCCGCCCAGGCGTCGATCGGCCTGCAGGAGCTGCTCGAGATCGACGAGGTCCAGGCCCAGGCGATCCTCGACATGCAGCTCCGTAAGCTCGCCGCGCTCGAGCGCCAGCAGATCACCGACGAGTACGACGCGCTCATGGCGCAGATCGCCGACTACCACGACATCCTGGCCTCGCCGGAGCGGCAGCGGCAGATCATCGCCGACGAGCTCACCGAGATCGCGAACAAGTACGGCGACGACCGGCAGACCGAGATCATCGCCTACGACGGCGACGTGTCCGTCGAGGACCTGATCGCCGAAGAGGACATCGTCGTCACGATCACCCGCGGCGGCTACGCCAAGCGCACCAAGACCGACATGTACCGGGCGCAGAAGCGCGGCGGCAAGGGGGTGCGCGGGGCGCAGCTCCGCCAGGACGACATCGTCGAGCACTTCTTCGTCACCACGACCCACCACTGGCTGCTCGCCTTCACCAACAAGGGCCGCGTCTACCGGGTCAAGGCGTACGAGCTGCCGGAGGCGCCGCGGGACGGCCGCGGCCAGCACCTGGCGAACCTGCTCGCGATGCAGCCGGACGAGCGGGTGGTCGAGGTGCTCGCGCTGCGGGACTACAACGCCGCGCCGTACCTGGTGCTCGCCACCCGGGCCGGCCTGGTGAAGAAGACCCGGCTCAGTGAGTACGATTCGCCGCGTTCCGGTGGCCTCATCGCGATCAACCTGCGCGAGGATGACGAGGTGGTGGCGGCGCGCCTCGTCTCGGAGAACGACGACCTCCTGCTGGTCTCCCGCAACGCCATGTCGATCCGGTTCACCGCCTCGGACGAGGCGCTGCGTCCGATGGGCCGCGCCACCAGCGGCGTCATCGGGATGCGGTTCTCCGAGGGGGACGAGCTGCTGGCAATGAACGTGGTAAGTGATGGCGAAGACCTGTTGGTCGCGACCGAGGGTGGGTACGCCAAGCGCACGGCGGCGAGCCAGTATCCGGTTCAGGGCCGTGGTGGTAAGGGGGTGCTCACCGCGAAAATCGTCAGCTCCCGTGGGAAGCTGGTCGGAGCGGTAATGGTGAACCCCGAGGACGAGGTCTTCGCGATCACGTCCGCGGGCGGGGTGATCCGCACGAGCGCAGGCGAGATCAAGCAGAGCGGTCGGCAGACCATGGGGGTTCGTCTCATGAATCTCGCGGCGGGGGACAGCGTCGTCGCATTGGCCCGCAACGCCGAGTCGCGGGGCGACGACTCGCTGGACGCCGGCGCGCCGCAGAACGAGCAGAACCCGGCAGGAGACCAGTAATGAGCAGCCAGGCGAACTCCGGCGGCGCCAGTACGGGCACGTCCGGCAACCGTAACCAACCGCCGGCGGGCGGCCCTCCGGCGGCGGCGACCCAGCCCCGCGAGCACGCGGGGGACCAGCAGCGGGACGGCGCGACACGCCCCGCGGGCGGGGGCGCCTCCGCCGCGGAGCCGACCGCGCCGCACCGGCGTGACGCCGTGGGCGGCCCGGCGGACGACAACGCCACGCGACGGGTACGGCCGGACAAGGCGTGGTCGGCGGGGGACGGGCCGGCCGCGGCCAGCCCCGGTGTCGGCGTGCGGCAGGATCCGGGTGGTGGCGCGGCCGCCGACTCGCCCGCGCCACCACCGCCCGCTCCTCCGGCGCCGGTGGCCAAGCCGGCCGGGAAGGCCGGCAAGGGGGACCGTCAGCCGCGTAAGGCCCACCTGATCCTGCGCCGCATCGAGCCGTGGTCGGCGATGAAGTTCAGCTTCGTCATCGCCCTGGTCTGCTTCGTGGTGCTGTTCGTGGCCGTCGCGGTCCTGTACGCCGTGCTGTCCGGCCTCGGCGTGTTCGAGTCGATCACGTCGACGGTGAACCAGCTGACCCAGGGCGACAACCAGCAGGCGACGATCGACATCGCCTCCTGGTTCGAGCCGGTGCGCATCCTCGGCTACACGGCGCTGCTCGGCGCGGTCAATGTCGTGCTCATCACCGCTCTCGCCACCCTGGGTGCGGTGATCTACAACCTGTCCGCCCAGCTCGTCGGCGGGATCGAGGTGACGTTCAGCGAGGCCGAGTGACCCAGGCTGCCCGGGAGTCCGCCCTCGGCGAGGGCGGACTCCCACCCGCCCGGCCGCTCCCCGCCCACGGCGGAAAATCGCGGCGCGAGCACCTCTCGGAACGCGGTAAGCTTTACTCAGCCAGAGCGACGGATTCGCGTCCGAGCCACGGATGCGATACGCTCACTACCGCCCAAAGGGCACGGGGCTATAGCTCAGTCGGTTAGAGCGCTTCCCTGATAAGGAAGAGGTCTCTGGTTCAAGTCCAGATAGCCCCACCACCGCCAGAAGGCCGTTCCCCGGCAGGGTGAGCGGCCTTTTCGCATGTCCGGGTGACCGACCGCGTGACGCACGGATCACTCGTCGGAGATCCGGCCCATGACCACCGCGCCGGCCTGCACCATCGGCGGTCGCGCGATAGGCGAGGTCGGTCGCGGCCCTGTGGCCGACTGGCCGGGAGATCTCTTCGAGCGGGATCCCGGGATCCGGCGGCGATGTCCGGGGTTCTCAGGGCCACGTCGTCCGGATCGGGCGGTGCGCTCAGGGTGCGCCGGAACGCGGGCCAACGCACGCGGCGGGCAACGCCCCAGGCCGAGGCGAACACCACGCCCTGTCTCGCTCGGCGTCGGCGAGCATCCTCTGCTGAGTCTCCCGATGTGCTGCGGCGGAGCGAGCGTCCTCCTTCGCGGTGTCGCCGCCGGCCGTGCTCTGCACACCACACGGGTGGTGCGGTGGACCGTTCGGCGGCCGGCTCATCCACAGCGGTGGCCCGATCGGTGGACACGGCGGGCAGGTGCTCGATCCGCTCCCCCGGCCGAGATGTCGGATATCGCCGGGGCCGGGCCGTGATTGCGAGGGCGGTGCCGAGCGACGCCGGGACCCGGCGGGCGCGGGGACGGGCGCGGCGTCCACACCCTCGCCCCGGCTGTGGACGGCCGTTCTCGTCGGTTTCGCGGGTTGTGGGTGACGTGCCCAGGCCGTCCACACGTTCGGCCGGTGCCGCCGGTGCGATTCGGGGTGGCTGCTCCCGGGGTGCGTCGGCCGCCGGAAGTGGTGGGTCGGCTGAAGACGTGGGCCCGTGTCCGGCGTGGCGGGCGGGCAACTGTGGCGCTGGCAGGCCGTACACCGGATACCGGCCCGGGTGAGATCGGCCGTACCGTGCTGTGGAGAGCACCGGGCGGGGCAGGGGACGCCGGACGGTCGCATCGGGATGGTGGGTGGTCATGCATCGGAGCCGGGTGTGTCACATCGTGATCGACGTGGACGATCTTGACCGGGGTGTCGCGTTCTGGTCGGCCGCGCTCGACGCCACCGAGGAGCCGCTCGGCCCGCAGAGCTCCGGCATCTACCGCAAGCTCCGGCTGCCGGATTCGGACATCCGGGTCCTCCTCCAGGCCACCCGCGACCCGAAGACGTCGAAGGAGCGCGTGCACATCGACATCGAGACCGACGACGTGGCGGCCGAGGTGCGCAGGCTGGAGGCGCTCGGGGCGACCCGCTGGGACCACCAGCGGGAGCGCGGCTTCGACTTCTGGGTCATGCGGGACCCGTGGGGCAACGAGTTCTGCGTGCTGCAGCCGGAGTACCCCGAGCTGCTCGCCCGCCGCCGTCCCTGGCCGGATCCCGCCGCCGGGGCGTGACCGGGCCGCGCCGGGCCGCCCCGCCGGCCGTCATCCCACGGGCGCGCCGGACTCGCGGAGGAGGGCGGCGAGCCGGGCGGCGTTGACCTGGGCGTAGTCCCGGTAGCAGTTGTTCATCAGCACGTGTGTGACGGCGGCGTCCTCGGCGAGGCGGCGGAGCCGCGGCGCCCACTGCCGGAGCTCCTCCTCGCCGTAGCGGTAGCCGAAGCGCTCGTGGACGTCCTTGCTCGTCCACTTGTCCGAGTGGCCGTGGAAACGGACCACCGCGAGGTCGGCGGTCGCCGCGAGGATCGGCGGGATCGAGCTGGGATACCCCTGCGGCATGTCCACGCACACGTACGGCACGCCGTACGAGGCGAGGAAGTCGAGGGTCTCGGCCCGGTTCTCCTCGCTCATCCAGGTGTGGTTGCGGAACTCGACGCAGATCCGCAGCGGGGCGCAGCGCGCGCGGCACTCGAGGATGTACCGCTTGTTGCGCCTGCCGATCGGGAACCACTGCGGGAACTGGAACAGGATCGCCCCGAGCTTGCCCGCCTCGTGCAGCGGGGCGAGCGCCGCGAGGAAGCGGTCCCACACCTCGTCGGTCACCTTCGGGTCGAGGTCCCGCAGGTAGTAGGTGGGCTTGGCCTCCCCGAGGCGCTCCCGTAGGTCCCGGTAGAACGCGCCCGGCCGAGTCGGATGCTGGGTGAGCAGCGAGAACGCCTTGACGTTGAAGGTGAAGCCGGGCGGGGTGCGGTCGCGCCACAGCGCGACCGTGGCCTCCGCGGGCGGCGCGTAGTAGGTGGAGTCGACCTCGACGATGGGGAAGTGCCCGGCGTAGTAGGCGAGCCGTTCCTCCGCCGTGGTGACGTGCTCCGGGTACCAGCCGGACGCGAGCAGCGTGCGGTCGGTCCAGGAGGCGGTGCCCACCAGGATCCGCGCCATACCCTCCCTCTGCTCAGACCACCTGCCAGGTATGCCTCGCGAGGAAGGCGTGGTCGCCCGCGGCGTACTCGGCGAAGCAGCGCCGCAGCTCCGCGAGGTCGGCGATCACGGTGCGCCGCATCTCCCCGGCCGCGCTGTCCTTGAACTCCAGCTCGTAGCCGCCGGCGATCGGGGACACCTGCAGGAAGTGCCTGCCGAAGTTGACAAGCGCGAGGAACGGGTTCTGCGGCGACAGCGTGCCGAGCGCGTCGTGCACCAGCCCCAGGTCCGGATCGACGATGATCATGCCGTCGCCGGTGCGGAGCTGCATGCCGGGGTGCACGCCGACCGGCTCCAGGTTGTGGACGAGGTCGCGTACCGGGTCATAGCAGACCAGGCCGTGCCTCCGCGCCAGCGCGAACGCCTGGATGGAGACGGCGTCGGCGACCTCCGGCTCCATCGTCACCACCGCGTGCCCGGGGTGCTCCTCGACCGCCACGTCGGGGAAGAGCGCGGAGAGCGCCGCGACGAAGGCCCCGACCGCGGGATGCGGGGCGGCGTCGGCGCCGTCGGCGAACCCTTGGCGCAGCCGCGCCGCCCGCTCCCGCGGGATGGGCTTGTCCTCATGCCATACGACCAGTTCGAAACGCACGATCCATGGTCGCACGCCCGGACCGGTGGTCAGCGGCGCTTGGCGGAGGCGATCCCCGGCGGCGCCGCGGCGAGGGCCTTGTGGATGGCGTCGACGAGGGCGAGCGCCGACTCCTCGGTGAGCTCGAGCGCCACCCGGGCCGAGGGGCCCTCGGCGGGGTTGACGAAGTCGATGTTCACCGTGTGCTCGTGGGTCGAGTGGTACGGGTGGTCGACGTAGACGCGGCCCTCGCGGACGGTGAACCAGCCCGAGGCGCCCTTGCCCGCGCCGTCGCAGTCGAAGGACTCGGTGACGTAGGTGCACATGGCGGCGATCCTCCCCCGGTCAGGCGGACAGGTGACGGCCGAAGAAGTCGAACACCTTCTTCCACCCGTCCACGGCGGCCTCGGGCCGGTACGAGTTCCGGTCGACCGCGAAGAACGCGTGACCGGCGTTCGGGTAGGTGTGGAACTCGAACTGCTTGCCCAGCTTCCCCAGCTCGGCGGCGAGGGTGTTCACCTCCTCGGGGCTCGGCGCGGTGTCCTCCGCCCCGAACAGGCCGAGCAGCGGGCAGGACAGGTCGGGCGCCTTCGACAGCAGCGACGTCATCTTCACCGGGAAGTCGGGCGGGGTCGAGTTGACCACGAAGCCGCCGTAGCAGTCCACGGCCGCGTCGATCTGCAGCGAGCAGGCGACGAGGAACGCCTGCCGCCCGCCCGAGCAGTACCCGATGACGCCGATCTTGCCGTTGGCGTGGTCGAGCGAGTTCAGGTGCGCCGCGGCGGCGGCGACGTCGCCGACGACCTGCTCGTCCGGCACGCCGCCCTTGGCCCGTGCCGCGGCCGCCTGGTCGTCCGGGCTGACGCCCTTGCCCTCCCGGGAGAACAGGTTCGGGCAGATCGCGGCGTAGCCGTGCGCCGCGAACTTGCGGGTGATCTCCTTGGTGGCCTCGTCGTAGCCGGGGAGGTGGTGGATCACCACGACCCCGCCCCGCGGCCGGTCGCTCAGCGGCCGCGCCAGGTACGCCTCCAGCTCGGCGCCCTCATGTCCGTTGATCGTGACGGTGCCTGCCCACATCGCGTCAGTCACAGCGCGGCATCCTTTCCTGCGAGACGGGCCGGGCGCCGCTCGCGCCCGGCCGCGAACCGTTCGGGGGCCGGAACAGGGCCGGCGCGACGGTGCCGCGTGGCCCGGTCGGCGGCGATGTGGATCACATCGTCGCACATCGTGTTCCCGTGATCCGCGGTCGGCCGCACTCCCGGGGCGCGGGCCCGCACGGCATCGGCCCCGTGATCGCCACACCTCTGATCATCGATCTTTGCCACATTTTGTGACGTTTCTTGTTCTTGTGTCCGCTTAGTGGGCAGGGATGGCCTGCGGGGCGGCGCCGGTACGGCGCAGCCGGCGCCGGAGGAGGGATCGAGCATGAAGAAGAGTGGTGCCAAGGTCGGCCTGGCCGTCGCCGCAGGCTACTACCTGGGCCGGCGCCGCAAGCTGCGCCTCGCGGGCGCGCTGGCGCTCGCCGGTGTGGCCGGGCTGCGCCGTAAGAGCAAGCTGCTGGACAAGGGCATCAAGGCGCTCGGCTCCCCCGAGCTGGAGGAGCTCGCCGAACGGCTGCGCACCGACCTGCGCGACGTCGGCCGGACCGCGGTGACGGTCGCCACGAACCGGCCGATCAACGCGCTGAGCGATGTCATCCACGACCGCGCCGAGGCGCTGCGCCACCCGGAGCGGCAGGTGACGGAGGCGGCCGAGACCGCCACCGCGGCGGCGGGCGCCGCGGCGAAGCAGGCCGGGGACGCGACCGGCACCGTGACGGGCGAGGCGGCCAAGGCGACCGGCCCGGCGCGGCAGGCGACCGGCCGGGTGGGTGAGACGGCCGGCGGGCCGGCCGAGCGCCTGACCGGCACGGGCGAGGCGGCGAAGACCGCGGAGAAGACCGGACGGCCCGCGGAACCGGAGGCCCCGGGGACCGGGGAACCCGACGCCGCGAAGGCCGGGGGATCGGACGGGCCCGAGGCCGCCGAGCGCGAGCCCCGGCCCGAGAGCGAGAAGGCCACGGGCGCGGACCGCGACCGGCAGGACCGGACCGAGACTCGTGGGGAAGGCGAGCGCGAGCCCCGGCACGAGGCCGAGAGCGGTGAGCGGCAGGAGGCCGCGGCCGCGGAACGCGACCGGCGGGACGCCGGTGAGGACGACGAGCGGCAGGGCGAGCGGCGGACGGAGCCGATCGAGGGTTCCGCCGAGGCCGGGCTCCGCGTGATGGGGTGATCGGCGATGACACAGGACGTGAAGGAACGGCCCCCCGAGCAGCAGGAGACACAGCAAGACACGCAGCAGGAGACCCAGCGGGAGACGACGGGCGGCGAGCAGCCCTGGCAGCGGCTCGGGCACGAGGTGGGCAACCTGGCCGGCGCGCTCGGCCGTAAGGCCCTGTCCTCGGTGGTGGGCCGGATCACCTCGGCCACCGGCCGCCTGCAGGAGTACGCCGGGGGCGGCGAGGCGGCACAGGGGGTCAAGGAGGCCGTGTCCGGCGGGACCGGCTCGGGTGGCGGGCCGTTGCGCCGCGCGGGCAAGGTGATCAAGGGCATCGGCACGCTGGCGAAGGGCATCACCCAGGTCGGTGAAGGGCTCACCGGCAAGGCCGGAGGGCGGGCCCAGGGCGACAAGAAGAAGATCACCAACGTGGTCGAGACGATCGACATCGGGGCGCCGGTCGACGTCGTCTACAACCAGTGGACCCGCTTCGAGGACTTCCCGTCCTTCATGAAGAAGGTCGAGCACGTCGAGCAGGAGAGCGACGAGCGTCTCACCTGGAAGGCGCAGGTCCTCTGGTCGCACCGCACCTGGCAGTCGGAGATCATCGAGCAGGTCCCGGACGAGCGCATCATCTGGCGGTCCCACGGCGACAAGGGCTATGTCGACGGAGCGGTGACCTTCCACCCGCTCGCCCCCAACCTCACCCGGGTGGTCCTCGTGCTCGAGTACCACCCGCAGGGCTTCTTCGAGCACGTCGGGAACCTCTGGCGCGCTCAGGGCAGGCGGGCCCGGCTCGAGCTGAAGCACTTCCGCCGCCACGTGATGACCCAGACCCTCCTCCATCCCGAGGAGCTGAAGGGCTGGCGGGGCACGATCCACGAGGGCCGTACCGTGCCCGAGGAGGCCGCACAGCCGACCGGCGAGCCCGGCGGCGGCCCGGAGGAGGCCGAGGAGCCGTCCGGCGAGCAGGCCGGCCACGACGAGGGCGGCGAGGAGCCGTCCGGCGAGCGGACCGAGGAGCGGGCGGAGACCCCGTCCGAGGAGTCCGGCGACGAGCGGCCCGGCCGCCGGAGCGACGAGACGGCCGGCGAGGAGCCGAAGCCGACCGGTGAGGCACGCGAGGAGCCGGCCCGTGCCGGCGGTGCCCCGAGCTGACGAAGCCGACGAAGGAGCGCGTCATGACCGATGACGCGACACGCACCGAGCCACATGCCACGCAGGTGCCGGATCAGGCCGCGGCCGAAGGGCTGCACGAGGGCCACGCCGCCGGTACGTCGACCACCGCGGCGCCGCGGGCCGCCCGGGTGCACGCCGGGGTCGATCCCGGGCTGCCCGGGCACACCCCGCGCCCAGCGCCACCACCGGAACGGCGTCCGGCGGTGGCGGGCGACCGGGCCGCCGAGGCCGACGTGCTGCTCGACGTGCCGAACCTCAAGGTGGACGAGATCAACCTTGAGGTGGCGGACCTGCGCGCCCGCGTCTCGCTGAACGCCGAGGTCCTCGACCTGCTGCGGCTGCACGTCGGCGCCGACGTGGCCCTCGGCAAGGTCGAACTCGGCATCAAGGGCGTGGAGGCGCAGGCCCTGCTGAAGGTGCGGCTCGACAACGTCGCCGCCATCATCCGGGACGTGCTGCGGACGATCGACAACAACCCGCAGCTGCTGGAGAACATCACCGCGGGCGTGGGCAGGGCGGTCGGCGACGTCGGTACGGCCGCGGGCCATGCCGTCGCGGATCTCGGTACGTCCACCGGTCGCGCTGTCGAGGGCCTCGGTACGTCCACCGGTCGCGCTGTCGAGGGCCTCGGTACGTCCACCGGCCATGCCGTCGAGGGCCTCGGTACGTCTGCGGGCCAAGCCGTCGCGGGCCTTGGCGCCACCACCGGCCAGGCCGTACAGCGGCTGGTGCCGGAGAGCGGGCCGTCCGGCGAGCCCGGCGGCGTCACGAACCTCCTGGAGGGAGTCGGCAGAACGGCCGGCGCAGCGGGCGGAGGCCTCGCCGAGAACGCACCCTCGGCGATCCGCTCCGTCACGCGCGACACGACCGCCGCTCCCCCGCCCGTCGGCGCCGCGCGGGCCGGGCGGCCGGGCACGGCCACGGAGCCCACCCGGCCCGCATCGCCGCCGACGGCCGCGAAGGCGGCGCAGCCGGAACCGGCGTCAGCGGCGTCCGGCGCTCCCGCGTCGGGGCCGTTGGGTGCGCCTGATGAGTCCCGGCAGGTGGTTCCCGGGGCTGATGCCGCGGCGCGGCAGGCGGACACCGCGGGGAACGATGATGGCGGAGGTACGGGCGGTGCGTCGGCTCCGACCGCGCCGCGCGACCCGGAGGAGAGCCGCGGCGTCCGTGGCCCGGAGTCGGCGGCATCCGGTGCTCCCGCGTCGGAGTCTCCGGGTGCGCCTGACGAGTCCGGGCAGGTGGTTCCCGGGGCTGATGCCGCGACTGCGGCGAACGATGATCGCGGAGGTACGGCCGGTGGGTCGGCTCCGCAGCGCGACTCGGGGGAGAGCCACGACGTCCGTGACCCGGAGCCGGCCGCTCGCAACGCGACCGCCGATTCCGCCGAGGCCTGTCCGCGAACTCCCGCACCCGGGCCGGAGAACGCGGAGGCCGAACCGGGAAAGGCCGAGGACGGCCCGCAGGGCTCAGCGGCCGAACCGGGGCACACGAACGGGACGGCCGATGACCGCACCCCGTCGCCCACCCCCGCACTCGTCCCCGCGCTCCGCGACCTGGGCCGGGCCGCGCGCCATGCCGGTCTGCGCAAGCTGCGCAGCATGGTCCACTGACGAATGAAAGGCCCGATATGGCCGGCGATGATCTGGAGAAACGGCTCGTCGAGTCCGCGGACATCGTGTTCACCGCGAACGTGCGGGCGGACGCGATGCGCTTCGCTCGCGTCCCGGAGACAAGGGTGACCTTCAGCGGTGAGCCGGGCGAGCGGTCGCTGTCGGAGAGTCACCGGGAGAACCTGCCCGAGAGCGTCGACGCCGGGGTGACCTACCGCGAAGTTCGGGTCGAGTATGTCCTCGCGGCCGGATTGACGACCTCGGCGGATCCGCCTCCCGGGCGCGGGAGTGCGCGTCGGGATCGCCGGTGATGAGGGGCGGCGTCCCTCCAGGGGCACCCGCAGTCAGGGCGGCTGCGATGGACCGCCTGGCCTTCGCCGAGCGGCGACCGGCATGGACGGACCGTGCCGACCTGGCCGCGAGCACGCATGGTGCCGCCTTCGTCGTCACCGAGCGCAGGCCGTCCGGACAGTGCTGCTTGATAGGTCACGTTCCAGCGGGTCGGCTCGGCGGTGCCGCGGATCTCCACGCCCCGTACCACCCACGGATCGACGGAGGCGATGTCGTCCACGACGAACGCGACCGCCCCGCCGTTCTGCCGCACGGCTTTGAATTTCTTCGTGGCGCGGAGGTGAGCGACCGGCGCGGCTCCAGCAGCGGCTCCCCTGGCGTACATCACGTGCCGCTCCGGCACCGCCACACGTCCCCGGCGAACCGCAAGCGGCCCAGCGCCACGAGCATGTCCGGCTACCCCCAAGGTTTCGGCGAGTAGGCGAGGTCCGCATTTTCAAGCGCGAAGTTCTCCAGGAACTCCAGGTCGCGGGCGAGACCGGGCGCACAGGGGCGTCGTGGAGATCTTGGTACGTGAAGATTTCGCTACTGGGGGGATTGCCCCCGCCCTGCGATCATCGCCGCGGCTGATCTGTGATAACCCAGGTCAGAACGCGTAGGAGTGCTGCGAAATCCCGAATCAACGGCGGTAGGTACGAGGTCGGGTGGGACCACGCCGCTCCAGGCTGCTCGTGGCATGGGCGCGTGTCGGCCGGGACCGGCACGCGGCGTGGCGGATGATGCTCCGGCCGCCGGGGCGCGGCGGCCGGGCCGTACCCAGGAGCCGGGCGCCTGCACACCGGGCGACACCCGGGCGGCGGCCGCAGAACCCGCCCGGGCCTGCGGACACACGCGGAAACCGTCCGGCAGGTGAAAGCCCGCGGGGATTTTCGCCAGGGTCGCGGAGCTGAATTCGGTCAGCCTTTATTCCGGTAGCAGAATGCGTGTCTCGCGCCTTACTGCGATCTTGACTCGATTGATCGCCGGATTTTGAATCGATTCACGAGTCAACTACCCGCAACGCCGCGGAGACGGGAGCGTCGCAGTGAAGGTGCAGATCAACGTCGATCGGTGTCAGGGACACGGTCGCTGCTACGACATAGCCCCGCAGCTGTTCGGCGAAGACGACGAAGGCTACAGCACCGTCCTCGGCGACGGCGTGGTGCCGCCCGACCTGGAGGCGCTGGCGCGGCGCGCGGCCGCCAACTGCCCGGAGCGGGCGGTCGAGCTCGCCGAGGAGGCGTGACATGACGGCGGGCGAGAGCTTCGTATTCCGTGACCAGCGCGAGCAGGTGCGCGAGGGCATCGCCAACCCGATCATCACCGGGCCGGTGACGGACTGGGCGACGGATTTCTCCCACCTCGACCCCCGGTGGGCCGCCGACCCCTACTCGATCTTCGACGAGCTGCGGGAGCGCTGCCCGATCGCGCACACCGAGCGGTTCGGCGGCGCCTGGCTGCCGGTCCGGTACGAGGACGTGGCGGCGATCGCGTACGACACGGAGCGGTTCTCCTCCCGGTCGGTGGTGCTCAGCAACATCCGGCCGCCCCGCGACATCGCCCCGGTGGGCGGCACACCGCCGATCTCCTCGGATCCGCCGTTCCACCGCGAGGCGCGCCGCATCCTGCTGCCCGCGTTCACCAGGAGCGCGGTGAGGCGCTACGAGCAGACCACCCGCGACTACTGCCACAGCCTCATCGACGCCTTCGAGGGGCGGGACCTCGTCGACGCGGCCAAGGAGTACGCCGAGCACATCCCGGTCCGGGTGATCGCCGCGATGCTCGGTTTCCCGGAGGAGGACGGGCAGCTCTTCCGCGACTACATCGAGGACGTCTTCCAGGGCATCAACAGCCCGCCGGAGGAACGCGAGGTCCTGCTCAACGACCTGTTCACCTACCTCTACAAGCAGATCGAGGACCACGAGAAGAATCCGCGCGACGACCTCACCTCGTATCTGCTCAACGTCGAGGTGAACGGCAACAAGCTCCATCCGGCCCACGTCGCGGGCACGATCGCCCTGCTGCTCGTCGCGGGCATCGACACCACGTGGAGCGCGATCGGCGCCTCGCTGTGGCACCTGGCGAAGACCCCGGCCGACCGCGAGCGGCTCGTCGCCGAGCCGGAGCTGCTCCCCACCGCGATCGAGGAGTTCCTGCGCGCCTACGCCCCCGTCACCATGGCCCGCCTGGTGAAGGAGGACATGCACTGGCGCGGCGTGGACATGAAGGCCGACGACTGGATCCTGCTGTCGTTCCCGGCCGCGAACCGCGACCCGGCCCAGTTCGAGCGCGCGAACGAGGTGGTCATCGACCGCGAGGAGAACCGCCACGCCGCCTTCGGCCTCGGCATCCACCGCTGCCTCGGCTCGCACCTCGCCCGCATGGAGCTCCGGGTCGCCCTCGAGGTGTGGCTGCAGCGCATCCCGGTCTTCACCCTCGCCGACCCCGATGCCGTCACCTGGTCCACCGGCCAGGTCCGCGGGCCGCGTACCGTCCCTGTGCGCATCGGCTAGCGCCCGGGGTACCGCATGACCGCCCAGGTCGGCGGCCGCCCCGATGCGGGCCGCCGGCTTGGGCGGGCCATGACCCGTGTTTCACGTGAAACATTCATCTCCTTTGCCGTCGCCCACCTGCCGCTCGTTCCGGCCCCTCCTCCGGATGGCCAGGGTGGTGGGCCGCGGAGCTCCGCGGGCGGCGCGTAGCGCCGGGGCCGGAGATACCGGGGGAGGGCGGTACGGCCTGGCCCGCCGATCCCGCCCCTCACCGCCGTGGGGCCGAAACGGCCTGCCGTACCCGGCCCGTCAGGGGCAGGCCACTGCGCCGCAGCAGCAGGCGGTTACGGATCTCGGCGACCAGCAGGTGCGGCCGTACCGGAGGGCGCTCGGCGTACGCCGTGATCCGCGGTGCGGACGGGGCGAGCGTGCCGGCTCGCCCGTGGACGCCCTGTCGATGTCGTTGTCGATGTCGCCGGTGCCGTCGACGATCACGATGGAGGTGACCCCGATCCCGATCACCACGAGGTTGTCGAGCACCGGGGCCCGCAGGGGAACCGGCCGCGGAGGATCGCGCCCGGCCGAAGGAAGGCGAGCGGCGGGAGCATGTACTGGGCGAGCGTGGCGGCCACCTCGCGACCCCGCGCGGCGCCAGCCGCCGGTGCGCCGCTCGGTGATCGGCCGGGCGAGCAGCACACCGAGCGCCGGCGACCGAGACGAGCGGTGTCATGGCGAGGGCACGCGGGTGCCGCGCCGAGCCCCATCACCCGAGGGGGTGACCGTTCGCATCTGGCGCGACGGCGGCACCGCGCCCGCGGGCGGCCCGGCGCAGGCCGCACGCGGACACGGCGAGGCCGTGTCCGGCCCACTCCCCCGCCGTGCCCGCGACGCGCGCTCACCCGGCATGCTTGAGGAACACGGCCCCGGACGGGCCCGCCGGCGGGCGGCGCGGTCCAGGGATCGAACCGACGGAGGGGCGGGATGACGTTCATCGCCGAGGAGATCGCGGCCCAGCCCGAGTGCTGGCGGCGGGCGATCGAGCTCGCCGCGACCGTGCGAGGGCTGCCCGAGCCCGGGGAGCGGGTCGCCGTGGTCGGCTGCGGCACCTCGCTGTTCATGGCCCAGGCGTACGCCGCGCTCCGCGAGTCCTCCGGGCGGGGCGAGACCGACGCCTTCCCGGCCTCGGAGTTCCCGTACCGGCGGCGGTACGACCGCGTCGTCGCGATCTGCCGGTCGGGCACGACGACCGAGGTGGTGGAGCTGCTGCGCGGCCTGCCCCACCCCACCGTGGCGCTCACCGGCGACGTGGCCACGCCGATCACGCAGGCGGCCGGCGCGGTGATCGACCTCGGCTTCGCCGACGAGCGGTCGGTGGTGCAGACCCGGTTCGCCACCACCGCGCTCACCCTGCTGCGGGCGCACCTGGACCGCACCCTCCCCGAGACCGGGGAGCCCGGGCCCGGCGTCGCGCCGGTCTCCCCCGACCTGCCGGGCCAGGCCGAGGCCGCGCTCGCCGCCCCGCTGCCCGCCGGGGCGACCGACCGCACCCGGTTCACCTTCCTCGGCGCGGGGTGGACGGTCGGCATCGCGCACGAGGCGGCGCTCAAGGTCCGCGAGGCCTCGGCGTCGTGGACGGAGTCGTACCCGGCGATGGAGTACCGGCACGGGCCGATCAGCGTGACCGACGAGCACAGCCTCGTGTGGTTCCTCGTCGCGCCGCCGCCCGGGCTCGCCGAGGAGGTCGAGCGGACCGGCGCGCTCGTCGTGCTCCCCGAGCTCGACCCGGTCGCCGAGCTGATCCGGGTGCAGCGGCTCGCCGTCGAGCTCGCCGCGGCAAAGGGCCTCGACCCCGACCACCCGCGCAACCTCTCCCGCTCGGTCATCCTGCGCTGACCCCGCGCGAGGCTCACCGATCGGCCACAATTCCCGGACGCCGCCCCGTTCCCCCGGCACGCGGCCGCCCGCGCGGCGACCCTGAAGGGGGCGCGGGAACCACGCCGTGCCCGTGATCGTTCGATCGGCGATCAACTCCACACGACAGGCAGGAGGCGAGCGTGGTCTTCAAACGGCTGCTGGGAACCTTCGGGGTCGGAGCCCCGTCGGTGGACACCGTGCTGGCGCAGCCCCGGGTACGGCCCGGCGAGGCGCTGCGCGGCGAGGTCCGGCTGCAGGGCGGCGACTTCGACGCCGACGTCGAGTCGATCGTCCTCTCGCTGGTCACAGGGGCCGAGGCTGAGCACGGCGAGGGTGAGCAGACCGGTCTGATCGAGCTGGCCCGGGCCCAGGTGTCCGGCCCGTTCACGCTCCGCACCGGCGAGCAGCGTGCGCTGCCGTTCGAGTTCCCGGTCCCGTGGGAGACGCCCATCACCGAGGTGTGGGGCCACCAGCTGTACGGCATGGCGATGGGGGTGCGCACCGAGCTCGCGATCGCCCGCGCGGTCGACAAGGGCGACCTCGACCCGGTGCAGGTCGCGCCGCTGCCCGCCCAGGAGGCCGTGCTCCAGGCGTTCAACCGGCTCGGCTTCCAGGTGAAGAGCGCCGACGTCGAGGTGGGCGGGCTGTACGGCATCGCCCAGCACCTGCCGTGCTACCAGGAGATCGAGTTCTTCCCGCCGCCGAACTTCGCCCACGTGGTGAGCGAGGTCGAGCTCACCTTCGCCGCGAACCCCGGCGGCCTCCACATCGTGCTCGAGGCCGACGGCCGCGGGCCCGTCGACGACTCCTTCGGCCGCTGGTTCGTGAGCCACGATGAGGCGCTTCAGCGCGACTGGGTGGCCGAGATCACCGGCTGGCTCAACGCGCTCGGCTCCTTCGGCCACCACGCCGGTTACCCGCCGCATGACCCGTACGGCCACCCTGCCGGTTACCCGCCGCACGATCCGTACGGCCACCCCGGCTACCCGCCGCACGATCCGTACGGCCCGCACGGTGGTCACCACGGTGGGCCGGGCATAGGGGCGGCGGTGGCCGCGGGTGTCGCCGGCGCGGCGGCCGGTTTCCTCGCCGCCGAGGCGATCGACGAGATCGGCGACATGCTGGAAGGCGAGGAGGAGGATTAGCGGCCTGGCGCGCCCGGCGGCCGGATCCGCGCCGGGCGCTCCCTGACGCGGCCCGCCGGCCCCGTGACCGGCGGGCCGCACGCGTCAGGCAGGCGTCACCGGCCCCGGTCACGGCGCGGCGGCAGGCCGTCCGGCGCTCCCACGGCGCCGGGACCGCCGCCGGTCGGCCCGCGGGATCGCCCCGATCCGGGCGTGCCGGTGCCCCGGACCCGGTCCCGGACACACGCCGGGCCGGTGCGGCCACCCAGCAGCCGGCGGCCGCCGCCATGTCCGGGAAGATCGGCAAGGTGCCGCAGCCGTTCACGCACCCGGGCCCGGTCCCGGTGGCTCGACGAGACGCGCACGATCACGGTCTTCTCGTCACCCCCGGCGTGTCCGGCACGACCGCGCGCCGTGCTCAGCCGGCGCGGGTGAGGAACGCGACCTTCCCTTGATCCGTTCCCCCGCCGCCGCCATCGGGACGCTCGGGCCCGGCGGCTCCCGGCCGAGACGGCACCGTGCCCGTGGCGAGGCGTCCGCGCCTCCCCGGAGCACGGCTGCGCTCCGCCGGGATGACCGCGGGCGGCGGTCGCCGTCAGCCCGCGCCGCGTCTGCCGTACGAGCCCGCCGCGATCGACACGCCCACGGCGGCGAGCACCACCTGGATGGCGAGCTCGATCCAGTCGATCCCGCGGGTGTCCGCCACGCCGAGCACGCTCGCGATGGCGGTGCCGATCAGCGCCGCGACGATGCCGATCACCATCGTCAGCCAGAGCGGGATGCGCTGGCGGCCCGGGACCACCAGCCTGCCCAGCGCGCCGATGATGATGCCGACGATGAGGGCGGAGAAGATGCCGGTGATTTCCATCGCACACGCTCCCCTCGGGACGGCCCCGCGGCCGTCCTGCCTGCGGCCGATCACGCGGAACCGCTCACCCCGTCAAACGAAACCCACCCGTACGTGGTTCCCCCGTTCCGCCCGGATCCCGCTAGCGCGGTGGTGACACGCGCATGGCGCGGATGATCGGGGGAGCGGCCCGTCGCGGCCCGGCGGACGGGTCCCCCGACACGGGGTACGGCGCTGCCCGCCGTCCCTTCGCGCCCGGGGGCGAATCCGGCGCCGAGCGGCTGCCGTGGTATGCGAGGAATGTGACTCCTTTGTGGTAAGTGAAACCTCTTTGGGTGATGCGTTCTCGTTAGGATCGGCCAACGTGATGCCCACCGGAACGCCGACCGCCGTCGCCCTCGATCCCGGCGATCCCACCGAGCTCGGCCCCTACCGGATCGCGAGCCGGCTGGGCAGGGGCGGCATGGGAACGGTTTACCTCGCGGAGGGGCCGATGGGCCCGGTCGCGATCAAAGTCATCAACCCGCACTTCGCGAACGATCCGGAGTTCCGCAGGCGATTCCGCCGTGAGGTGGAGGCGGCGCGGCGGGTGCGCCGGTTCTGCACCGCCCCGGTGCTCGACGCGCGCCTCGACGGCGATCCGCTGTGGATCGTCACCGAGTACGTGGCCGGCCCCGACCTCGGCCGGGTGCTGCGCGAGAACGGCCCGCTCACCGGGTCGAACATCGAGGCGCTCGCGGTGGGCGTGGCGACCGCGCTCACCGCGATCCACGACGCGGGGGTGGTGCACCGCGACCTCAAGCCGGCGAACGTGCTGCTCTCCCCGCTCGGCCCGCGTGTGATCGACTTCGGCATCGCCCGCGCGCTCGACTCCGAGGACGGGCAGACCTCCACCGGCCGCATCCTCGGCACCCCCGACTACATCGCCCCCGAGGTGTTCACCGGTCGGCAGGCCGGGCCCGAGGCCGACATCTTCGCCTGGGGCTGCGTGATGGTCGCCGCCATCACCGGCGCCTCGCCGTTCGCGTCGAAGACGATCGAGCAGGCGTTCTACCGGGTCGTCAACGAGACGCCGGACCTCAGCCGGATCGACCCCTCGCTCCGCCCGATCATCGCGGCGGCGCTCGAGAAGGATCCGGCGAAGCGCCCCACCGCCCAGCAGCTGCTCGACGCGCTCGTGCGGCGGCCGGACGTGGACCGCGCCCAGGTGGCCGGCACGGTTCGGCTCGACCTGAGCGCGCTCACCGGGTCCACCCTGCCCAGGACCCAGATCGCGCCGGCGCAGCCCGCGAAGCCCCCGCTGCGCAGGCGGCTCGCGGACGCGGCGATGGGCGCGGGCGCCGCCCTGCTCGCGGTGGCGCTCGTCGCGGGGGCGGTGACCCTGAGCCGGCTATCGTCGTCCGCGCCGCCCGAGGGCGAGGTGCTCTACCAGGAGAACTTCTCCCAGGAGGGCACGGGCTGGCCCGAGGACGGCTTCGCCGGGCCGGACGCGAGCCGCAACTACACCGGCGACGGCCGCTACACCATCCGCGTGGACGACTACGAGAACACCAAGTGGGCGAAGGCGCCGGTGAACGCGGTCCTGCCCGACGACGTGCTCGTCTCGGTGAAGCTCGACATGCGCAACGCCAACTCCTGGTCGGGCGTCTGGTGCGACTACTCCAAGAGCGACGAGGAGCGGGATCGGCTCTACTATCTGCTCGCGGTGAACCACGTCGGCCGCGCGAAGATCGTCAAGGTGGACGGCGACACCTGGCGGGACCTGACGGCGGACCTCGAGGTGCCGAACTACGCCAGGGGGAACGTGCCGCTGCGGGCCCGGTGCGCGCGCTCCGGCGGGGAGATGCGGCTGCAGCTGTGGGCGGGTGAGGACCTCGTCGCCGAGGCCACGGACACCGAGGCGGAGAAGGCCGCCGGCAAGCCCTCGTTCGGGCTCTACCTGGAGTGGGTGCGGAACGCGGAATCGCGCGTCTACTACGACGACTTCAGCATCGCCCGGCTCAGCTGAGCGCCGGCCCGCCACCGGACGGCCGGCGCCGCGGACCGGCGGACCCGCCCGGCCACGGCCGCGCGTACGGGCGCGGCGGGCACGTCGCGCCCGCCCGTGCATTTCCGGAAAGTTTCAGCTGTGAGGGATACGACATGCGCCGCTAACACAATATGATCACTTACCGCGCGCGCCGGGTCACGGACGGTCCGCCGGGCGACCTCGGCGTACGGCGACCGGCCGGTGAAAAGTCCTGATCAGCGGGCATATGCGACGCAGGGGCAGGGGTGCGGTCAGAGCAGCACGAACCACCCCATAAAGTTACAGGCGGGTTACCGGTCCTGTACTGAGGGGATCATGTTGCACGAGAAGCTGTCGTCAATCTACGAAAACGTCCTGCGGCGCAATCCCGGGGAGACCGAATTCCACCAGGCGGTACGCGAGGTCCTGGAGAGCATCGGACCGGTGCTCGGCAAGCACCCCGAGTACGCCGAGTCCAAGGTCATCGAGCGGATCTGCGAGCCCGAGCGGCAGATCATCTTCCGGGTGCCGTGGGAGGACGACAACGGCGAGATCCACATCAACCGCGGCTTCCGTGTCGAGTTCAACAGCGCGCTCGGACCGTACAAGGGTGGCCTGCGTTTCCACCCCTCGGTGTACCTCGGCATCATCAAGTTCCTCGGCTTCGAGCAGATCTTCAAGAACAGCCTCACCGGCCTGCCCATCGGCGGCGCCAAGGGCGGCGCGGACTTCGACCCGAAGGGCAAGTCCGACCGCGAGATCATGCGGTTCTGCCAGAGCTTCATGACCGAGCTCTACCGCCACCTCGGCGAGCACACCGACGTGCCCGCGGGTGACACCGGCGTCGGCCAGCGCGAGATCGGCTACCTGTTCGGCCAGTACAAGCGCATCACCAACCGGTACGAGTCCGGCGTGATCACCGGCAAGGGCCTGGTGTACGGCGGTGCGCAGGTGCGGACCGAGGCGACCGGGTACGGCTGCGCGTTCTTCGTCGAGGAGATGCTGCGCGCCCGCGGCACCTCGTTCGACGGCAAGCGGGTCGTGGTGTCCGGCTCCGGCAACGTCGCCATCTACACCATCGAGAAGGTGCAGCAGCTCGGCGGCCGCGTCGTGGCCTGCTCCGACTCCTCCGGCTACGTCGTCGACGAGAAGGGCATCGACCTCGACCTGCTCAAGCAGGTGAAGGAGGTCGAGCGCGCGCGCATCGAGGTGTACGCCAAGCGCCGCGGCGGCGACGCGGTGTTCATCCCCGGCCGCAGCGTCTGGGAGGTGCCCTGCGAGGTCGCCATGCCGTCCGCCACCCAGAACGAGATCACCGGCCGCGACGCCGAGCGGCTCGTCCGCAACGGCTGCATCGCGGTGGGCGAGGGCGCGAACATGCCGACCACGCCCGAGGGCATCCGCATCTTCCAGGAGGCCGGGGTCGCCTTCGGCCCGGGCAAGGCCGCCAACGCCGGCGGTGTCGCCACCAGCGCGCTGGAGATGCAGCAGAACGCCAGCCGCGACTCGTGGTCCTTCGAGTTCTCCGAGCAGCGGCTGCGCGACATCATGCGCGACATCCACGCCCGCTGCCTCGCCACCGCCGAGGAGTACGGCATGCCGGGCAACTACGTGGCCGGCGCCAACATCGACGGCTTCAAGCGGGTGGCGGACGCCATGCTCGCCCTCGGCCTCATCTGATCGCGCGTCTTCGACCACTCGCCAGGATCGTTCGCAGCGACGAGCCCCGCGCCGACAACGACGTCGGCGGCAGAACCCGACCCGAAGACCGATGATCTCGCGCCGACAACGGCGTCGGCGCCAGGATCACGCAGCCGATCACCGGCGCCGCCAACGACGTCGGCGCCCCATCACAGCCGCGCCGCATCCTTCCGGCGGCCGGCTCACGCGGTACCGATCCCCACCACCCTCGCCACGGCGGACACGTGTGCCCGGCATCGTGCACGTCTCGTGTCCCATCGGTTACCTTCTGCTGGTAAACCCTGGTGACGGACTCCTCCGCGGCGTCATCGTGACGCGGCCCGCTGCCGCGGCTCCGGCCGGATCGCACGCGCGGCGCGCGGCGTGCACGGCAGGCCACACCGGTCGTCCTTGTCGTTCCCCGTGACGTTCCCGGCCTGACGAATCCCCGCCGTCACGCGGCCGAGCAAAGGCGTTCCCGGTCATCGATTTCCGCCGCCGATCGGCGGCTTTCTCGTTCGCGTACGAACGCGAAACGAGCGTTCGTACCCGATCGCGATCTCCGACAGCGTGCGCACGAACGGAACCCCAGGACCGGGCGGTGATCGCATCATCGGACTTTGTGCGACGGCGGGCGTTCCGAGCACCGGCGGCGGCACGCGTTCGCACGGGACGGCGTCACCTGCGCGCGGTGCCGTTCGGCGGTCGGCCCGGCGACCGCTCGATCCGGTGCGGGCCCGAATCAGGGCAGGGTCGGCCGGAACATGTGGCGCGGCGCGGCCGTCGCTCTCGGGTACGGCCGGACGGGAGTGGCGCGGCGACGTCGGCTGCCGTGCCCCACATTCACGATCGTGAACCCGTTGGCCCTGCGCCACAGCGTGCGCGGAACGCCCCGGGCGGGCGGCGGAGGGCCGTTCCGGCGGGCGGCCGCCGGTACGGCGGCCGGCGACGGTGCGGGGACACGGACCGGGCGCGGCCCCCCACCGCACGCGGCGCGACCGTCACGAGGGCCGTTCCTCGGCGGTCGGTTCCCCATCCGAGTCCCGCTGCGCGGCGCGCTCGGCCGCTTGGCGGGCGGCGATGCGGGCCCGGCGGCGGTACTCGGCACGCAGGTCGAAGAGGCGGCCGAGGGTGCCCCCGACGATGAGGCCCGCGGCGACGATGATCACCTCGCCGACCGCGATGCCCACGGTGATGAGTACGACCGCGACGGCGAGCACGACCCAGACGGTGCCGGGCCGGTAGCGTATGGGGCGATCCCGGTGGCGGTGGGACGGGGGACGAGGCAGGCGCGGGTCCGAGCGCTCCATCCACACCTCCGGGCCGGTCTGAGGGCGGTTCTGCAGATCGTGCGCCACCTGCTTCTCCTTTCCGGCGAAAAGGGGGGTGCGCTTACACCATGACCTGCGGCGCCGGGAAAGGCCATCCGGGTCGACCCTCAGATAACGTGGGGGATGACCTGCATGGATATGGGTGGCGGTGCCGATGGATTCGAGGCGGTTGTTCCCCCATGCTTGATCGGTAACCGTTTTCGCCGGGCCGTACCGCATCCCGGCGGCGCCGGGGCGCCGGAGCGGGCTCGCCCCCGGTGGGCGATCATGGTGAGAGAGGGCGAGGGGGAATTCGGGGAAGGATCACGATAGGTGTCGCTTTTCTGGCGGATTTTCCTGGTCAATGCGCTCGTCCTCCTTGCGGCGACCGCATTGCTGCTGGGACCCGTCACCGTCTCCACCCCGGTGCTCCTCACCGAGGCGGCGATCATCGCCACGGGTCTCGCCGTCATGCTCGTGCTCAACGCGCTGCTGCTCCGGATCGCGCTCCGCCCGCTGCAGCGGCTCACCAAGGCGATGACCACCGCGGACCTGCTGCGCCCGGGCGAGCGGCCCGGGGTCACCGGCGGGCGCGAGATCGCCGAGCTGATCAGCGCGTTCAACGCGATGCTCGACCGGCTGGAGGCCGAGCGGGCGGCGAGCGCGGCGAACGCCCTCTCCGCCCAGGAGGCCGAGCGGGCCCGCATCGCCCGGGAGCTGCACGACGAGATCGGCCAGACCCTCACCGCCGTGCTGCTCGAGCTCAAGTCGGTCGCCGACCACGCGCCGCCCGAGATCCGCGAGGAGCTCCTCCACGTCGTGGAGACCACCCGGTCCAGCCTGGACGAGATCCGCCGGGTGGCCCGGCGGCTGCGGCCCGGCGTGCTGGAGGAGTTCGGCCTGGTGGCCGCGCTGAAGGCGCTCACCAACGAGTTCGCCACCCCGACGCTGTCGGTGCAGCACCGCATCGACAGCGACCTGCCGCCGCTCGGGCCCGACGTGGAACTCGTGCTCTACCGCGTCGCCCAGGAGGGACTGACCAACGTCGTCCGCCACGCGCGCGCCACGAACGCGCACCTCGTCCTCAGGCGCGTGCCCGATGGCGTGCGCCTGCGCATCGTCGATGACGGCCGGGGCATCGGAGGGGCCGCCGAGGGGGCCGGGATCAGCGGGATGCGCGAACGCGCCCTCTTGGTCGGGGCCAAGCTCCACATCGGCCCCGCCGGCCGCTGCCACCCCGACGACGATGCCGACCTCGATCTCGGCATCACCCCCGGCGGCGGCACCGAGGTGTGCCTGACCGTTCCCGTCCGACAGGGGAGCCATTGACCATGTCCGAGGCGAATGTCACCCGTATCCTGCTCGCCGACGACCACGCCCTCGTCCGGCGAGGGGTACGGCTCATCCTCGACGGCGAACCCGACCTCACCGTGGTCGCCGAGGCCGGGGACGGGGCCGAGGCCATCGAACAGGCCCGCGCGCACCGGCCCGACCTGGCCATCCTCGACATCGCCATGCCCCGCATGACTGGGCTCCAGGCCGCGCGCGAGCTGTCGCGCATCATGCCGGAGCTGCGGATCCTCATGCTCACCATGTACGACAACGAGCAGTTCTTCTTCGAGGCGCTGAGCGCCGGGGCCTCGGGCTACGTGCTCAAGTCCGTCGCCGACCGCGACCTCGTGGAGGCCTGCCGGGCCGCGATGCGCGGCGAGCCCTTCCTCTACCCCGGCGCGATCAAAGCCCTGATCCGCAGCCACCTCGAGCGCGCCCGGGAGGGCGGCGCCGTGCCGGCGAAGGCGATCACCGAGCGGGAGGAGGAGATCCTCAAGCTCGTCGCCGAGGGCCACACCTCGCAGGAGATCGCCGACATGCTCTTCATCAGCGTGAAGACGGTCGAGCGGCACCGCGCCAACCTGCTGCAGAAGCTCGGCCTCAAGGACCGCCTCGAGCTCACCCGGTACGCGATCCGGGTGGGCCTCATCGAGCCCTGAGCCGGGTGACCCGCAAGGGTGTGACCGCAGCGGTGTGACCCGCCGGGTCACACGCCGAGCACGCGTCGCCGTACCTCCGGGAGGCGGCGGCGAACGGGCCGGTCAGCGGCGGAGCCGGGCGTGATCGGCCCCTCGGCGGCACCGCCCCCGGCCGGCGCAGCCCACGCCGTCGTCACCCACGCCGAGTTCAACGTGTGCGCGCTTGAGCCGGGCGGCCGGGTGGCGAACGGGGTGCAGTCGTCGAGGAGTGCTTCTCCAAGGTCGAGGGCCACCCGATCCCGCGGACCCCGCAGGGCTCGGTACGGCTCGCGCCCGGCGATCGCGGCCTGCCCCCGCTCGGCGTGCCGCACTCTGGCGCGACGAGGAGGCCGCCACCGTCCGCTGGGCGCGGATGCGCTCCCCCACAGCCGCGGGCCCGCCACGACCGGGACGTCCACCCGGCGCCCGTACCGGGCGGGCAGGCCGCCCGAGGTGCTCGAGGGCATCCGGGCGGGGCACGCACACCTCGTCACCATGGCCGGCGCGGTGGACGCCGCCCGGTTCCGCCTGAGAAACCCCTGAACGGCGTCGACCCCGCCGTCGACGGCGGCCGCCCAGGCGTCCGGGTACGGCACGGCCCGGCACGCGCGTGCGGTCCTGCCCGGCGGGGCAGGACCGCACGGTCGCCCCGGCGGCACCCCGGCCGCCGGGAACCGGATCGGCTCACCACCGCCCGCGGGTCACCGAGCGGTAGCTCACGTGGCGGCTGAATCTGTCGAACCGGTCATATTTGCGGTAACTGCGGTATTTGCCGTGGTGGCCATAATGCCGGCCCGGCCGGTAATGCCGGTACTTGCCGTAATGGCGACCGTGCTTGCGGTAATGCCGGTGGTGGCCCCACCGCTTCTTCCGCTTGTGGCAGGTCCACCGGCCGTGCCGCTTACAGCACACATGCCGCTTGTACCGCTTGCACCGCCGCTTGGCGTCCGTGGCCGCCGCCGCGCCCGCCGACTCCGCCTGCACCGCCTGCACCGACACCGCGCTCGTGGTCTGGGTGGCGGCCGCCGCCCCGGTCGCCGCGATCGGCGGCGCGGCGAGCGCCACCAGCAGCGCCGGCCCCAACAGCAGCATGCTCCGTTTGCCGCGCATCAGGTATCCTCCCGACGTTCTCCACACGGGACCTTGGTCGTCGCCCCGTGCCGGTTTTTCGTCCCGGATCAGGTACCCAGCCCAAACCGCTGATTCGGTGAAACCGTGAGAAGTTGCCTGGGGCAGTAAAAGCGAGGCCTTCGCTTTGCCGTTCCGCAGGCCCGGGAAACCGTTTCGTGGGGCACCGAGAAATTCGCTGCCGTGACAATTAGCGCGGTCCGGCCGCGCTCCGGGGGCGGCGCCGCGCGGCTGCGGCGGGGCCGCCGCCCGCCCGTTCCCGGTCGGCGGCCCGTGCCGGACGATCTACCGTTCGCCGTCCTCCTCCGGGTCCGCGGGCCTCCGGCCCGGGCAAAGGCCACGGCCCGGCGGCCGTCCGCACAGGTCACCCGCCGGATCCAGGCCAACCTGCCGCCCCGGTGATCCGTCATACGACGAAAGACCCAGGTAAAAGGGGCGTTCGTCGATGTTCTTCCTGCGTCTCAGCGGGGACCATGACGGGGCAGCCCCGTGGCCAGGAGGGACAAAATGACGGTGATCGATCTGCGCCGGTACAGTGCGGTGATCTTCGAGACGGACGGGGTGCTCACCGACACCGCCCGCATCCACGCGGCCGCCTGGAAGCGGGTCTTCGACGACCTGCTGCGGCGGCTGCCCGGGCTCTCCGCCGACCAGGCGCGGCCGTTCGACGTCCGCGACGACTACCTGGCCCACTTCGACGGCCGGCCGCGGCTCGAGGGGGCGCGCGAGTTCCTCGCCTCCCGCGGCATCACGCCGCCGTCCGGCTCCGACGGCGAGGGCATGCTCGCCGAGCTCGCCGAGCGGAAGGAGGAGCTGTTCCTCGCCGAGATCCGCCGCCACGGCGTGGCCGCCTTCCCCGCCGCGGTGGCGCTCGTGCGCGAGCTGCGCCGCCACGGGGCACGGATCGCCGCGATCTCGCCCAGCCGCAACTGCGCCGAGATCCTCACCCACGCGGGCATGGCGAGCATGATCGACGCCCGGGTGGACGGGGTGATCGCGGCCGAGCACGGCCTGCCGCCGATGCCGGACCCGGCGATCCCGCTGCGGGCCGCCCGCGACCTCGGCGTCGAGCCGTACGAGTGCGTGCTCGTCGCCGCCACCGCGCCCGCGCTGCAGGCCGCCACACTGGGCCGGTTCGGCCTCGTCGTCGGCCTCCGCGGTCCGGGGCAGGCGCCCGACGCGTCCGCGGGCGAGGCCGACGTGGTGATCGGCGACCTCGGCGAGCTGTGGGTCTCCGGCCGGGTGCCGCTGGTGAGCCACGGCTGACCGCCCGCCCCGGGCCCCGCCCGCCTTTACCGCTTCCGCCACCGGTGTCGGGAAGATGGACGTATGAAGGTTGTCGAGGAGACCCCCTACCGGTTCCGAGTCGAGCGCGAGGGGTCGATGCAGGTGCCCGGCGTGGTGTTCGCCTCCCGGGCGCTGCTTCCCGAGGACCAGGCGCTGCAGCAGGTGGCGAACGTGGCCACGCTGCCGGGCATCGTCGGCGCCTCGTACGGCATGCCCGACCTGCACTGGGGCTACGGCTTCCCGATCGGGGGCGTCGCCGCCACCGACGTCGACGCGGGCGGCGTGGTGTCCCCGGGCGGGGTGGGCTTCGACATCTCCTGCGGGGTGCGGCTGCTCGCGGCGACCGTCGACCGGGACGAGCTGCGGCCCCGCCTGGAGGCCCTCATGGACCACCTCGACCGCGGCGTGCCGCGCGGCACCGGCCGCGGCGGGGTGTGGCGCGTGCAGGGCCGCTCGGAGCTGGAGAAGCTCCTGCACGGTGGCGCGGCGTACGCGGTCGAGCAGGGCCACGGTGTCCCTCGCGACCTGGAGCGGTGCGAGGACTACGGCGCGGTCGCCGACGCGGACGTGGCCCAGGTGAGCGCGCGGGCGATGGACCGCGGCCAGGAGCAGGTCGGCAGCCTCGGCTCCGGCAACCACTTCCTGGAGGTCCAGGCGGTGGACGAGGTGTACGACGAGCCGACCGCGGCCGCGTTCGGCCTGCGCAAGGGCCAGGTCTGCGTCATGATCCACTGCGGCTCGCGCGGCCTCGGCCACCAGATCTGCACCGACCACGTGCGGGTGATGGAGAAGGCGATGCCGCGGTACGGCATCCGCGTGCCGGACCGCCAGCTCGCCTGCGCCCCGGTGGACTCGCCGGAGGGCCGGTCCTACCTCGGCGCGATGGCCGCGGCCGCGAACTACGGCCGGGCCAACCGCCAGCTGCTCGGCCAGGCCGCGCGCAAGGCCTTCGCCGACGTCCTCGACGCCGGCCTCGACCTCGTCTACGACATCTCGCACAACCTCGCCAAGATCGAGGAGCACGACGGCAGGCGGCTGTGCGTGCACCGCAAGGGGGCGACCCGGGCGCTGCCCCCGCACCACCCCGACCTGCCCGACGACCTCGCCCCGTACGGCCAGCCGGTGCTCATCCCGGGCACCATGGGCACCGCCTCCTACGTGCTCGCCGGCGTGCCCGGCGGCCAGGCGTTCTTCTCCACCTGCCACGGGGCCGGCCGTACCCAGAGCCGCCACCAGGCGGCCAAGTCGGTCGACGGCCGCACGCTGCGCGACCGGCTGCAGGCGAAGGGCATCGCGGTGCGCGGCGCGACCTGGCGCGGCCTCGCCGAGGAGACCCCGGACGCGTACAAGGACGTGGACGCGGTGATCGAGGCGAGCGTGGGCGCCGGGCTCTGCCGCAAGGTGGCCCGGCTCGTGCCGCTGGGCGTGGTGAAGGGATGAGCGAGCCGCGCGCGGGCCACCGCACCCTGCCGCACACCGCGGACACCCGGGTGCAGGCGTGGGGGCCGACGCTGGAGGAGTGCCTGGCGCAGGCGGTGCTCGGCACGGTCGAGAGCTTCCTCGACATCTCCGGCGCCACCGTGACCGAGCGGCGCGAGGTGCGCCTCGATCCGGCCGAGCCGCCGGCCGATCGGCTCGTCACCCTGCTCGACGAGGTGATCTACCTGATGGACGTGACCGGCCGGGCACCGGTCGGGGCGGAGCTGACCCGCGACCGGGCGGGGCCGCTCGCCCGCCTCGACATGGCCGACCTGGCGGAGCTGCCGCAGATCGGCGCCGTTCCGAAGGCCGTCTCCCTGCACGGGCTGCGCGTCGAGGAGCGGCCGGACGGGTGGCTGTGCGAGGTCACACTCGACGTGTGACATGATCACCGTGGCATGGTCGGGCAGCGGCGCGGGTACGGGGGATCATTGGATGTGCCCGTGGGCGACGCAGGGGGCCGGACGACGTCCGCGGTGACGGCCCGCTCCGGCGGGCGGAGATGGTGCCCGCGAGCCGCCGACCGGGTACGTAACAGCCGGTCGCCGATTCCCGGCGCGGCGCGCCGCGCCCCCCACGCACCGGGACGGCGGGCCGGCGCAGAGATGAGGACGTGATGGCGCGGACACGTGAAATCCCCACGGTACGGCTGGGCGACCGGGCGGTGATGCCCGTCGTCGGCTTCGGCACCTGGCGGCTCACCGGACAGGAGGCGTACGAGGCGACGCGGGCCGCGCTCGAGCTCGGCTACCGGCATATCGACACCGCGACGATGTACGGCAACCACGCCGAGATCGGCAGGGCGGTGCGCGACAGCGGGCTCGACCGCGGTGAGGTGTTCATCACGACGAAGCTGCACCAGCGCGACGCGGGCCGCGAGCGCGAGACGATCGAGCGCACCCTGCGCGAGCTCGGCACCGACTACGTCGACCTGTGGCTGGTGCACTGGCCGCCGAGCCCCGACCTGCTCGTGCGCACCTGGCAGGGCATGCTCGAGGCGCGCGACCGAGGGCTGGCCCGGGCGGTCGGCGTGAGCAACCACAGCATCGCGCAGATCGACGAGATCACCGCGGCGACCGGGGAGGCGCCCGCGGTGAACCAGATCCCGTGGAGCCCGCCCCGGCACAGCGCGGGCCTGCTCCGCCAGCATCGGGAGCGCGGCATCGTGGTCGAGGGGTACAGCCCGATCAAGGGCACCGACCTCGGCCACCCGGTGCTCGTCGAGATCGCCCGCAGGCACGGGGTCACCCCGGCCCAGGTGGTGCTGCGCTGGCACCTGCAGCACGACATCGTCGTCATCCCCAAGTCGGCGCGGCGGGAGCGCATCGCCGAGAACGCCGACCTGTTCGGCTTCACCCTCGACGCCGAGGAGATGGCGCGCATCGACGCGATGGCGGACTGACCGCGGCGGCCCACCGGCGCCGCCCGGCCGATCGCCGGGCCGCCGGGCGGGTGGCCGCGGCGCACGCGTGTAGGCCCGCCCCGGGCGGGCAGTCGATATCGCGACGCCGTACGGCACGGCCGCGGGCACGGCGTGGCCGGGCGGTGCGCGGGCAGGGTCCGCCGCCCGGCCACGCCCGCCCTGCCGTTACCGGCCGACCGCCTGCGAGGGCCGCGATGACGAGGGACGCCGGTGCAGGGCTGCCGGTCGTGGAGGATCTCGACCGGCTGGAGGCGCTCGTGCGCGCGCGCCCCGGGCTCTACCTGCGGTACTCGCGCGGGCCGGAGGCGGACGCGGGCCGGCCGAGCACCGACTACGAGAGCGGCCTGCCGCTGCCCGGGCTCTCGGTGACCGTGCTGTCCCCGGAGCGCTGGTGGACGCGGCCGCTGCGGGACTGGCTCGCCCGCCAGGTGTGCAAGTACACCCACCTCGCCGAGGCCGACGACCGGCGGCGCGGCTGGGTGCTCGAAGGGCGCGAGGTGGGCCGCGGGCCCGACTCCGAGCCGCTCGTCGGCGACGTGCACCCGGTCGCCTGGCTGGGGGAGCGGGCCGTGGCGCAGGCCCGCGAGCACTACCGGAGGGTGTTCGCGGCCGGTCGGGATTCCACCGGTTGATCCTGTGTCCAGGCTGGTCAAAGGGTCTGGGGTAAGCGGCGTGGCGCCGGTTGACCGCGTACGCCAGGGGTAGTCGCGAGGTGTCCGTCGAGGCTCACGAAGGGACACCCATGACGTTCAATCCTCTGCAGGAACGCGGGATACCCCTCGACAAGCAGGTCCGCAACTGGAGCGAGCTCAACGTCACCCCGATCGACCCCGACCACGCCGACCCGTACACCCGGTGCCGCATCATCACGATGAACGGCATCGAGACCGAGGCGATCCTGTTCAACCACCACCTCGCCCGGCACTGCCCGGACACCGAGACCAGGCAGCGGCTCGCCCACGTGCGGTACATGGAGGCGCAGCAGCAGCGCGCGGTGAACTGGCTGCTGTCCGGGTTCAACTCGGTCCTGGAGACGGTGCTCGCCTACGAGCAGGTGGCCACCGACCTCACCTCGTGGGTCGCGCGCATGGAGCCGGACCCGTACCTCAAGCAGGCCTACCAGTTCGGCGTGCTGGAGGACTTCGACCACCTCTACCGGTACGCCAACCTCTACGAGATGATCGAGCACCGCCGGGCCGAGAAGGTGGTCGACCAGCTCACCGAGGTGATGCCGGGCCGGCCGACGTACATCCAGCACCGGCACCCGATCGACAACGTGCGCGAGCACTACGACCGGCGGACCACGGCGCCGATCTCCAAGCTGCACGCGCTCACCATCATGGCGGCCGAGCAGCAGACGATGAACTTCTACATGAACGTCGGCCCGATGTACATGGAGCCGATCGCCCGCCAGCTCTACCAGGAGATCGGGCTGGTGGAGGAGGAGCACGTCACGCACTACGAGTCGCTCGTCGACCCGGGCGAGTCGTGGTGGGAGATGCTGCTCAACCACGAGTACAACGAGTGCTACATGTACCACTCGTTCATGCAGACCGAGACCGACGAGAAGGTGAAGCGGGTCTGGGAGCTCCACCTCAACATGGAGCTCGAGCACCTGCGCATCGCCGCCGAGCTGTTCCGCCGCCACGACGGCCGGGACCCGGAGGAGGTCTGCGCCCCCGAGCTGCCCGCGCCGGTCACCTTCGAGCCGAACCGGGCCTTCATCCGCGAGCTGCTCGCCACCCAGATCGACGTGACCACCCTCGGCACGGGGTACGTGCGCGACATGCACGAGCGGTTCGAGCGCTGGCAGCGCGAGATCAACGGTGACGGCATGATCCCCAGCGAGCAGGTCATCACCGACAACCGGCACAAGTCCGGCGAGGAGTACCGGCTCGAGCTCGACGGACCGCATCCGGTGCCGAGCCTGCGCATCGACCGGGCGAGCCGCCGCTGAGCGGCGTCGTCCTGCCCGCCGCCCTGACGGGACGGGCGAGCCCGCCACGTCCCATGCTCCTCACCGCACGGCCCGTGCCCCGCTCCGGGGTGCGGGCCGTCGCGGCGCCCGGGCGCGGGTCAGCGGCTCGGGTCGGCGCCGAAGGTGATCGACCCGTGGATGTCGCGGGCCTGCACGAGGTTGCCGGAGACCGTGCCGGTGTTGATGTTCACCACGTCGGGCCGGGCGGCCGGCTCGGTCTCGGCGATCCACCGCTCCAGCTCCGCCCGGAACTCCGGGTCGGCCGCGGCGCGCTCGCCGAGCAGCCGGGCGAGCTCCCCGGGCGCGACCGCGTCCGGACGCTCGACGGCCGTCAGGGCCTGCCGGTCGCGGCCGAACCGGCGGCGCACCAGGGCCGCGAGGGCCTCCCAGGCGTTCTTGCCCGCCTCGCCCGCGGCCCCGCCGACGAGCGCGGAGAGGATCGCGGCGAGCGTGGGGACGATCGGGTCCATGGCGCCCCTCCTCGTGCACGGATCGCCCACCAGCCTAGGCGACGCCGCGCCGGCGCGGCGGGCTCCGCCGGGCCGTGCCGTACCGGGCGGGCTACAGCCGCAGCGGCTTGATCGGGGAGGCGATGAGGGTGGGGTTCTCGCGCCAGTTCACCCCGGGCACGTCGATGTAGAGCTCGATCTCGTTGCCGTCCGGGTCGGCGATGTACACGCTGTGGGTCACCGTGTGGTCGCTCGCGCCGAGGATCGGCACGCCCGCCTCGCGCAGCGTGCGCACCGCCTCGCGCAGCTCGTCGTCGCTGTCGCCCACCTTCAGCCCGAAGTGGTAGAGGCCGACGCGGCGGCCCCGGGGCAGGTCGGCGGCGTCCGGGCCCACCTCGATGAGCAGCAGCTCGTGGTGGGTGCGCCCGGACGGCGCGGCGAACGCGGCGACCGGCGCCGGCAGCACGTCGCCGCCCGTGCCGTCGGCGGCGGGCAGGATCTGCCGCCAGCCGAGCACGTCCCGGTAGAAGCGGACGGAACGCTCCAGGTCGCGTACGTAGAGCACGATGTGCCCGAGCTCCTTGACCTCCATGTGCACCCCGCTTCCGGCCGCGCGGCCGCGATCGGTTGAGCGCGATTAGTTGAGTGTTCAACCACCAGCCTAGCCGCCGCCTCGCCCGCCGGTAAGGGCTCGCCCGCGGGTACGGCGGGGCGCGCGCTCAGCCGAGCAGCGCGCTCACCACGGCCATGATCGGGATGGACAGCCCCGTGGTCACCATGAGCGTGGTGCGGGCGAGCCGCCGCCCGGTCCGGTAGTGGCTGGCGAACACGTAGATGTTCTGGGCCGTGGGCAGCGCGGCGAACAGGGTGGCGGCGAACAGCATCGTGCCGTCCAGGCCGAGCAGCAGGCCGGTGAGGTAGGCGGCCACCGGCTGGACGAAGCACTTGAGCAGCACGGCGAGGGCCACGTCCTTGCGCCCGGTGGTCTCCCCCGCGTCGTCCGGCCGGGCGCCGCGGCGGGCGCCGCTCAGGCCGAGGCCGTACGCGAGCAGCGCCACGGGCACCGCGGCCGCGCCCACCAGCGAGATCGGCTGCATGATCGGCTCGGGCAGCTCGATGCCGGCGAGCGCCGCGGCGAGCCCGAGCAGGCTCGCCACGGTGATCGGGTTGCGCAGCGGCCGCCGCAGCACCTCCCACACCGCGCTCCAGACCGACCGCCGCACCGCGCCGGCCCGGCGGGTGTCGCCGGCGTCGAGCACGAGGAACGCCGCGGGGGCCAGCACGAGCAGCTGGAGCAGCAGGATCGGGGCGACGAGGGCGCCGTCGCCGAGCACGTACACGCTGATCGGGATGCCGAGGTTGCCGGAGTTCACGTACGACGAGGCGAGCGCCCCGATCGTCACCTCCGACCGCGGCCGGCGCCACAGCCCGCCGGCCACCAGCGCGTAGCACGCCTGCGCGACGACCACCGAGACCACGGCGGTGACGAGCACCGGGGAGAGGATCGTGCTCAGGTCGGCGGTGGCCAGGGTGGTGAACAGCAGCGCGGGACTGGCGACGAAGAACGCGAGCCGGGAGAGCACCGCCTCGTCCTGCGCGCGCAGCACCCCCGCCACCCCGGCGAGGTAGCCCAGCACCGCGACCGACACCAGGGACGTGAACGCCACGACGATGCCTGACACTCGGTCGATTCTCGCGTATGGCCACTCAGTGGATGAAACGGGGACAACCCTCACTGGGGCGGGAGCGGTGATCGTGCGGTAACGGTGGCAGATCCGAACAGGCGGGTCTTACTGTTACACCAGCAGCACGTGGGCTGCACCGGCGCGGAGGGGACGGGGGCGGCGGCGCGGCCGCGCCCCCGCAGGAGAACCCCGCGCCGTGCGGCGCCACGGCCGGCACCGCAGACGACACCGCGAGAGGTGACCGGAGGGACGACGGATGAGCGAGGAGGTTCGGCGGCGGCTCGCGGCCATCGACACCAAGAACCCCAGCCTCGCTCGCATGCACGACTACCTCGTCGGGGGCAAGGACAACTTCGCCGTGGACCGCGAGGTCGCGGAGGCGATGCTCGCGGTCGCCCCGGAGATCAGGGACATCGTGCGGGAGCACCAGGCGTGCCGTACCCGGGTGGTCCGGTTCATGGTGGGCGAGGGCATCGACCAGTTCATCGACATCAACACCGCCCTGCCGCCGTGCAACCACACCCAGCAGATCGCGCGGGAGCTCAATCCCGCGGTGCGCACCGCCTACGTCGACCGGGACCCGCTGGTGCTCACCCACGCCCGCGCGCTGCTCACGACCGACCCGAACGTCGCCGTGGTCGCGGGCGACATCCTCCACGTCGACGAGCTGCTCGCCGACCCCGGGCTGCGGCGGCTGATCGACCTCGACCGCCCGGTGGGCGTGCTCATCCAGGCCGTGCTCCAGTACATCCCCGACTCGGAGAACCCCTACAAGGCCGTGGCGCGGCTGCGGGACGCGCTGCCGCCCGGTAGCCTCGTCGCGATCAGCCACATCGTGTTCGACGTCCGGCCCGAGCTCGCCAAGCCGCTCAGCGAGCTGTACGCCAAGTACTTCAAGCGCTCGCCGGACATCGTGCGCATGCGCCGGGACGTGGAGCGGTTCTTCGAGGGCATGGAGCTCGTGGCGCCGGGCGTGGTGTACGCGCCGGAGTGGCGCCCCGAGTCGCCGTTCTTCGCCGAGCGGCCGAACAAGGCGTGGGTGGCCTGGGGCGTCGGCCGCGTGGTCGAGGCGGCCTGAGCGCGCGAGCGGCCCCGGGGCGCGCCGGCCGGCCCCGTGAAACGGCCGGCGCGACCGGGTCACTCCGGCGAGACCTCCTTCACCTGGGCGACGATCTGCGTCGGGTTGACGAACGACAGCGCGATCACCAGGAGCACGGCGGAGAGCAGGGTGTAGATCACCGCCATCGCGTCGATCGCCTGCGCCGCCCGGATGCCCGGGGTGAACGCCGCGCTGTACAGCGCCACGATCAGGGTCTGGCTGTCCGGCCCGGCGACGAGGAAGGTGAGCTCGAACATCGCCACCGTGCGGACGAGCACGAGCACCGCCGCGGCGAGGATGCCGGGGATGAGCAGCGGCACCAGGACCCGGGTGAACACCTGCCGGGTGCCCGCCCCGCACATCCGCGCCGCCGACTCGATGTTCGCGTCGATCTGCTCGATGAACGGGGTCATCACGAGCACCACGAACGGCATCGCCGGCACCAGGTTCACCGCGATCACGCCGGCGAGCGAGCCCGCCAGCCCGATCTTGTACATGAGCGTGGCGAGCGGGATGCCGTAGGTGATCGGCGGCAGCAGCACGGGCAGCATGAGCAACAGCAGCACCGCCCGCTTGCCGGCGAAGTCGCGCCGGGCGAGCGCATACGCCGCGGGCACGCCGAGCAGCAGCGACAGGGCCACCACGACGAGCGCCACGATCAGCGTGACGAGCAGCACGTCGGCGAGGTTGAACTCCCGCCAGGCCTCGGCGTACCAGTTCGCGGTGAACGCCGACGGCAGCCAGGAGTCGAACCAGTTCACCGCGAACGAGTTGACCACCACCGAGAGGATCAGCGCGGCGAGGTTGACGAGGAAGAACGCCACCCCGCCCCACACGATCCAGGCGTACGGCCCGGCGCGCAGCGCCCGCCGGAGAAACCCGGGGGCCGGGCCGGCCGCCCGCGCCGCGGTCGTTCCGGTCGCGCTCATGCCCCCTTACCTCCCGTGTGCCCGGTGTACATCCGCCCGCGCCACAGCAGCACGAGCGCGATCACCACGAGCTCGAACGCGCCCATGAGCACGGCGATCGTGGACGCCATCGTGTAGTCGTACTTCTCGAACGCCGCCTGGTAGGCCGCGATCGCCATCACCCGCGTCTCGTCCGCGGGCTCGCCGACGAGGTTCGCCGACGGGAACACCGAGAACGCGAGCACGAACGAGAGGATGAACGTGGTGGCGAGGCCGGGCGCGAGCAGCGGCAGCGTGATCCGCCGGATGCGCTGCCAGGGGCCCGCGCCAAGGGTCGCCGCGGCCCGCTCGAGCGTCGGGTCGATGCCCGACATGTACGACAGCACGAGCAGGAACGCGAACGGGAACCCGGTGATGATCAGGGAGAACAGCACGCCCCAGTAGTTGTAGATGAGGCGCAGCGGCTCGTCGATCAGCCCCAGCTCGAGCAGCACCCGGTTGAACCAGCCGCGCGGGCCGAAGTAGCGCAGGATGCCGTCGGCCACGAGCACGGTGCCGAGCGTGACCGGGAGCACGAGGATCGCGGTGAGCAGCCGCTTGCCGCGGAACCGGCCGCGCAGCCGGTAGGCGATCGGCACCGAGGCGAGCACGTTGAACAGCGCGGCGGGCAGCGCGAGCCGCATCGTCTTCCACACCGTGCCGCTCTGGTACGGGTCGGTGAAGAACGCGACGTAGTTGGCGAAGATCCCGCCGCTGCGCGGCTGCAGCGACAGGCCGACGCCGTACAGCATCGGGTAGAGGAACAGCGCGATCAGCGTGGCGACCGCGGGCAGCAACAGCAGCAGCATCCGGTCGATGCCCCGCTCGGCGAGCCGGTGCCGCAGCGGCGGGCGGGCGGCGCCGGAGGCGGGTGCGCCCGCCGGGGCGGGTTCCGGGGCCCGCTCGGCCGGACGGGCCGGGGCGGCGGCCGGAGTGGATGGAGTGGATGCCGTGCGCGGTTCGGCCATCACTCCCCCGTCTCCCCGCCGGGGCCGTACACGAGCACGCGCTCCGGCGGCGCGTAGACGTCGATCGTGTCCCCGGGCGCGACCCGCTCGGCGAGCCGGCAGTGGATCACCCGCCCGGTCTCGGTGACCCCCTCCACCGCGACCTCGCGGCCGTGGAACTCCACCACCTCCACGGTGATCCGGACGCCGTCGCGCTCCGCGCCGTCGCCGCCCCGCGCGAGGCGGAAGTCGTCGGGCCGGATCGCGGCGATCGCGGCCTCCCCGGTGAACTCCTCGCGGACCGTGCCGGTGAGCCGCAGCCCCGGCTCGGCGAGCACCGCACGGTCGCCGCCGCGCGAGACCACCGGCAGCCGCAGCAGGTTGCGGTAGCCCATGAAGCCGGCGACGTAGGTGTTCACCGGGTCGGTGTACACCTGCTCCGGCGTGCCGACCTGGTCGACCCTGCCGCCGCGCAGCACCACGATCCGGTCGGCGAGCGCGAGCGCCTCCTCCTGGTCGTGGGTGACGTACACGGTGGTGAGGCCGAGCGACTGGTGCAGCCGCCGGATCTCGGTGCGCATCTGCAGCCGCAGCTTGGCGTCGAGGTTCGACAGCGGCTCGTCCATGAGCACCAGCCGCGGCCGGATCACGATCGCGCGGGCGATCGCCACCCGCTGCTGCTGGCCGCCGGAGAGCTGGCCGGGCAGCTTGTCGGCGTGCTCGGTGAGCTCCACCAGCTTCAGCGCCTCGTCCACCCGGCGCCGCATCTCGTCCTTCGGCACCTTGCGGATGGCGAGCCCGAAGCCGACGTTCTTGCGGACCGACAGGTGCGGGAAGAGGGCGTAGTTCTGGAACACCATGCCGAACCCGCGGCGCTCCGGCGGCAGCGTGTCGATGCGCCTGTCGTCCAGCCAGATGCTGCCGCCGCTCAGCGGCAGCAGCCCGGCGAGGCAGTTCAGGGCCGTGGACTTGCCGCAGCCGGACGGGCCGAGCAGGGCGATGAACTCGCCGCCCTTGATCGTCAGGTTGAGATCGTTCAGCGCGACCGCGGAGCCGAACCGCCGGGTCACGCCCTCCATGCGCAGGGCGTGGAAACCGTCCCGCGGCCGCACCGTTTCGACGACGCCACCGCTCACGACTGCTTCACCTTGTCCCCGCCGATCTCCTTGTCCCACCGCTCGAACGCCTGCACCAGCGCCTTCGCGTCGAGCGGCACCGCCTTCGGGTGCTGCTCGATCAGCCGGTCGTACTCCGGCCGCCCGAAGTCGCGGATCGCCTGCCGGCTCTCGGCCGGCGCCATGTCGAGGGTCACGCCCTGCACCGCGGGGCCGGGGTAGAAGTAGCCCTTGTCGAAGGTGATCGCCTGCTGCTGCGGGGTGAGGGCGAAGTTCATCAGGTCGAACAGCACGGCGAGCTTCTCGCCGGAGATGCCCTTCGGCACCACCATGTAGTGGGCGTCGGTCACCCAGGTGAAGTTCTCCAGCGTGCTCACCTGGAAGTCCTTCGGCACCTGGCCGAGCACGCGCGGGTTGATGTCCCAGCCGGTGGTGGTGACGGTGATGTCCCGGGTGCCCTCACCCAGCTCCTTCATCGTCTGGCTGGTGCCGGTCGGGTAGTACTCGACGTACTTGCCGAGCTCCTTCAGGTACGCCCAGGTCTTGGTCCAGCCGTTGATCGGGTCCATCGGGTCGGAGTCGCCGAGGATGTACGGCAGGCCCATGATGAACGTGCGGCCCGGCCCCGAGTTCGCCGGACGGGCATAGGTGAACCTGCCCGGGTTGTTCTTCGCCCACTCGAGCAGCTCCTCGGCCGTCTTGGGCGGGTTCGGCACGGTCTTCGGGTTGTACTCGAGCAGCGGGCCGGACGGATAGTAGGTGATCACCACGCCCTTGCCCTGGGCGAGCTCGTTCATCTTCGCGGCGGGCTCGAGGTAGTTCGGCTTGGGCAGCTTGCCGGGGTACTTCCCGGCGAGGTCCACCCACAGGTCCTGCTCGAGCCCGGCGGACAGGCCGTCGGTGCCGGTGAGCACGAGGTCGATGTCGAGCCGCCCGGCGTCCTGCTGCGCCTTCACCTTCCCGGCGAGCTCGGGGGAGGTGACCTTGGTGTAGGTGATGCGGGCGACCTTGTCCTTGTTCGCCGCCGCGTAGTTGTCGAAGATCTGCTGGGTGAGCTGCAGGTTGCCCGCGACGTCGACGATGTTGAGGGTGACCGGCTCGCTCGGCATCGTCACGTCCGCGGCGGCCGGTTCGGGGACGAACCCCTGCGCGGGCTCCGGCGCGCCGCACGCCCCGACGACGAGCCCGAGGGTGAGGAATCCGGCGAGGAGGGACAGGCGGGGGGGTTTCATATACGGTCCTCCTTTGGCACTCCGGTGGTGTTCCGGATCACGAGGCGCGTCGCCAGCTCCTGCGCCGCCGGCCGCTGCGGGGTCGTCTCGGCCAGCAGGGAGAGCAGCAGGGCGGCGGATGCCTTCGCCACCGTGTCGACCGGGATCGCCACGGTGGTGAGCGGTGGTGAGGTCATCGACGCCACCTCGATGTCGTCGAACCCGACGACGCTCATCTCGTCGGGCACCCGGACACCGCGGTCCGCCAGCCGCGACATGACGCCGAGCGCGACCATGTCGTTGTAGGCGAAGATCGCCGTGACCCGGGCCGCCAGCGCTTCGTCGGCCCCCCGATAGCCGCCGCTGAACACCGGCTCGTACGGCCCGAGCACCACCAGCTCGATGCCGTACGACTCGCAGTGCGCCGTGAACGCCCGCAACCGCTGGCGGTTCGACCAGGAGCCACCCGGACCGGACAGGTACGCGCACCGGCGGTGGCCGAGCGCGTGCACGTGCGCCACGGCCTGCTGGACGCCCGGCCCGAAGTCGAGGGCGATCGACGGAACGCTCCGGCTCAGCCGGTTCGCCACCACGACCGGCGTCTTGGCGGCGATCGTGCGCAGCTTGCGGCCGGGCATCCGCGGCGAGCACAGGATCAGCCCGTCCACCTGCTGCGACATGGCCAGCGCCAGCTCGACCTCGGTCGACGGGTCCTCGTCGGTGTCCGCGAGGAAGAGCGCGTAGTTCGCCTCCCGCACCCGCGCCTGCACGACCTTCACGAACGGCGCGAAGAACGGGTTGGCGATGTCCGGGACGATCAGTCCCAGCGAGGCCGTCCGCCCCAGCGCGAGCGACCGGGCGGCACGGTTCGGCTGGTAGCCGAGCCGCTCCACGGTCTCGAGCACCCGCTCCCGCGTCCCCGGCTTCACCAGCTCGGGGAAGTTGAGGGCGCGCGACACCGTCGAAGCGGACACCCCGGCCGACGCCGCGACCATGTGGATGGTGACCGGCCGGGAGGCTTCGGGAACCTCGGTTGCGTCATCCATGGCGCCCCCAGAATGAAAGCGGTTGTGGAACATGTCAATAACGCGGCGCGAAAAAATCGTGTCGGCCCGTGTTCCGCGGTTGTGAGATCCGCCGGGGAAAACGCCCTGATCTGCGGGGCTGTCGGAGGCACCGGACCGGGTGCTGAGCCGGCGCGGGCTACGTCAGATGACGTAGGCGTGACAACTGTGTGACACGTGTGCGCAGCAGGTTGTGCAATCGATTGCATGACGACGTTCACACCGCCCGCGCGCACCGGTCCGGACGGCCTGCCCGGCGCGGTCCGGGCCTAGCAGTGGAGGTGGTACACCAGCTGGGCGGTGGCCGAGGCCGACGCCACGAGGACGGCGAGGAACCAATACGATCGCCGGGACACCGGCGTCCGGCGGAGGATCACCACGTTCACCGCCACCAGCATCCCGGCCCACACGGCGAGCAGCGGGATACCGATCATCAGCGCCCCGGCGTAGCCGTCCCGGAACGGTATGCCGGGCGACCCGACGCCGAGCCGCGCCAGCACGTCGCGCGCCACGACGTAGGGGTAGAACAGGGCGAACTGTCCGGGGACGCCGAGCGCGGCGTTGACCGCGAGCGACAGCGCAAACGGCGGTGCGCGCGGACGGCCACCGCCTGCCCGCCCCGTTCCTCCGGGTCACCGCCTGCCTCCTGTTCCGGATGAGACCGGCCCGGCCGCCGCGCCGCCGGAGGTCAGCCGCCACTGCCGATCCGGGCGGTGACCTCGATCTCGATGCGCATCCGCGGGTCGGCGAGGCCGCAGGAGAGCATGGTGGCCGCGGGCCGGACGCCGCCGAAGTGCTCGCGGAGCACGGGCTTGCACCGCTCGAAGTCGGCGGGGTCGGGCACGAGGTAGCGGACCCGGACGACGTCGGCGAGCGAGGAGCCCGCCTCCGCCAGCGCGGCCTCGATGTTGCGCAGGCATTGGCGGGCCTGTTCCGCCGGGTCGTCGGAGATGGTCATGGTCGTGTAGTCGAAGCCGGTGGTGCCGGACACGAACACCCAGCCGTCGACGACGACCGCACGGGAGTAGCCGATCTCCTCCTCGAACGGCGAGCCGCTCGAGATCGGCCTGCGGGATGCCATGGGCGGCATCCTCGCAGGCGGGTCAGCGCGGTGTCGAGCGGTTTGCCGCACGGGCGGCCATGACGAGCAGCTCGGCGAGGTGGATCGCCTTGGCCCGGCTGCGGGCGCGGCGCAGGCCCTGGCGGAGCTGGCGCAGGCAGCCCGGGTTGAGCGCGACCACGTAGTCGACGTCCGCGGCCTCGATCGCCTCCAGCTTGGGCCGGAGCACGGCGCGGCTGTCGGCCGGGCGCAGCAGCGAGTAGGTGCCGGCCGCGCCGCAGCAGTCGCCCGCGTTCGGCAGCTCCACGTAGTCGGCGACCGCGGCGATCAGCTCCCGCGGCGGCCGGGTGACACCGAGGGCGTTGCGCAGGTGGCAGGAGTCCTGCAGGGCCACCCGGGCGCGGCGGCCGTTCACCCGCACCTCGCCGGCCGGCCGGTACCCGGTCCGCTCCAGGTACTCGCTCAGCTCGGCGACCCGGTCCCGGCCGAGGTGGTGGGCGAGGTGGGCGGCGCACCCGCCGGCCGTGGTGACGATCGTGCCGTCGAGGCGTTCACCCAGCTTGCGGGCGAGCTCCCGCCCGGCCGCCGAGTCGCCGTTGTGCGCGTGCAGTGCCCCGCAGCAGCCCTGCCCGCCGGGCACGGCGAGCTCGGGCCGCAGCTCCAGCACGGCCCGGGACACCTCGGGGTAGAGGCCGCGCTCCACGCAGCCGAGCATGAGCGACGCCGGCCGGTCCGCCCCGCCCGGTACGGCCCGGCGCCCCGCCTTGCCCGTGGCGTACCGGCGGACCAGCCGCTGCAGGCCGAGCAGGGCCGGCCGGGACACCACGGCCATGAGCAGCCGGGCGAGCAGCGGCCGCCGCCGCCCCCGCCACTGGTGGTCGCGCCACTGCTCGAGCAGCTCGCCGTACCGCACCCCGGCGGGGCACACGGTCTCGCAGGCCCGGCAGCCGAGGCAGAACGACGCCTCCTCCGCGAGCGTCGGGTCGCCGTCGGCGAGCCTGCCGGACTCGAGCGCCCGCATGAGCGTGATGCGGCCGCGCGGGGAGGAGGTCTCCTGGCCGGTGAGCCTGTAGGTGGGGCAGACCGGCAGGCAGAACCCGCAGGAGATGCACCGGTCGAGCAGCCCGGGGTCGAAGATTCCCGCCGAGGCGGGCGCGGGCCGGCCCGTCCCGGAGGCGGCGTCGGGGCGGGCGTCGGAGGCGGAACGGTCGATCATGATCCGAGCTTTCCGGGGTTGAGGATTCCTGCGGGGTCGAAGGCGCGCTTGATCCGCCCGAGCAGGGCGACCTGGTCGGTGCCGAGGCGTTCTTCGAGGTAGGGCAGTTTCGCCGCGCCCACCCCGTGCTCCCCGGTGATCGTGCCGTCGAGCGCGATCGCGGCCGAGAAGATCTCGGCGAACGCCTTGTGGCAGCGCTCGATCGCCGCGTGGTCGTGCGGGTCGAGCACGCAGGTGGGGTGGAGGTTGCCGTCGCCGGCGTGCCCGAAGGTGGCGATGCGCAGCTCGTACCGGTCGGCGATCTCGTCGATGCGGTCGACCATCTCGGCGAGCCGGTGCCGCGGCACGGTCACGTCCTCGAGCACGGTGAGCGGGCCGAGCCGGGACAGCGCGGGCAGCGAGCAGCGGCGGGCGGCGAGCAGCGCGTCGGCGCGGGCGACGTCCTCGGCGAGCGTCACCTCGAGCGCGCCGATCTCGGTGCAGATCGCGCCGATCCGGTCGAGGTTCCGCGCGATCGCGTCGGCCTCGCCGTCGTCGCCGAACAGCAGCAGCGCCCCGGCGTCGAGCCGCAGCCCGAGCTTGGCGAACTCCTCGACCGCGGCGATGCACTTGTGGTCGAGGAACTCCAGCGTGGCCGGGACGATCCCGGCCGCGATCACCGCGGTCACCGCCCGGGAGGCGTCGGCGAGCGAGGCGAAGTACGCCACGCCGGTGCCGCTCTCCTTCGGCTTGGGCAGCAGCGCCACCGTGGCCTCGGTGATCACCGCGAGGGTGCCCTCGGAGCCGGTGAGCAGCCGGGTGAGGTCGTACCCGGCCACGTCCTTCCACAGCCGCCCGCCGGTGCGGATGATCTCTCCGGTGGGCAGCACGGCCTCCAGGCCGAGCACGTAGTTGCGGGTCACGCCGTACTTGAGCCCGCGCAGCCCGCCCGCGCACGTGGCGATGTTGCCGCCGATCGTGGACACCGTGTGGCTGCCCGGGTCGGGCGCGTACAGCAGGCCCTGCTCGGCGGCCGCGGCGGCGAGGGTGGCGGTGGTGACGCCCGGCTGGACCCGCGCGAGCAGCTCCTCGCGGCTGATCTCGAGGATCCGGTTGAGCCTGGTGAGCACCATCACGATGCCGCCGCGCAGCGGCACGGCCGCCGCGCACAGGTTGGATCCGCCGCCGCGCGGCACGACCGGCACCCGGTTCGCCGTGGCGTACCGCAGGATCTCGGCCACCTCGGCGGTGGATCCCGGGTACACCACGGCCTGCGGCGTCGCCTCGAACAGCGGGGTGGCGTCGCGGGCGTGGGCGGCGAGGGCGCCGTCGTCCACCCGTACGTGGCGCTCGCCCACGATTCCGGCCAAGTCCCTCGCCAGGTCCCCACGCATGTTCATCACCCCACGACCATCCAGCCGAGCACCGGCGTCGACTGCAGGTAGACGAGCAGGCAGATCGCGATCAGCATCACGACGCCCCAGCCGACCACCTTGCGGAACAGCTCGCCCTCGCGACCCTCCATGCCGACCACCGCGGCGGCGATCGCGAGGTTCTGCGGCGAGATCATCTTGCCGAGCACGCCGCCGGTGGTGTTCGCCGCCCCGAGCAGGTAGGCGGAGATGCCGGTCTTCTCCGCGGCCGCGTACTGGAGCATGCCGAACAGCGAGTTGGACGAGGTGTCCGACCCGGTGACGGCGACGCCGAGCCAGCCGACGATCGGGGAGAGGAAGGCGAACAGCGACCCGGTCTCGGCGAGGAACAGGCCGAGCGTCACGGTCTGCCCGGACAGGTTCATCACGTAGGCGAGCGCGAGCACCGCCGCGACGGTGACGATCGTCCACCGGAACTGGTAGACGGTGTCGCCGTACGCCCGCAGCGTGCGGCCCGGCCCGATGCGGTAGAGCAGCGCGGTGAGCACGCCCGCCACGAGCAGCGTGGTGCCGCCCGCGCTGAACAGGTTGAAGTTGAAGGTGACCGAGGAGACGGTCTCGCCCTCGGCGTTCACCACGTTCAGCCCGGGCCAGGCGAACTGCCAGCCGGAGTGCTCGGCGAGCCAGGCCTTGACCGGGCCGAAGGTGGCGATGGCGAACAGCGCGACCACGATCAGGTAGGGGGCGAAGGCCAGCGCGGCCGAGCCCTCCCCGGTACGGCGGCGCCGGTGCTCGGCCTCGAACCGCGCGTCGGCCACGGACCCGCCGGCGACCACCGGCATCGGGCCCTGGGCGGTGAGCACCTCACGCGGCCGCCAGAAGCGCAGCATGCCGACGATGGCGAAGGCCCCGGCGAACGCGGCCACGATGTCGGTGATCTCGTACGAGATGAAGTTCGCGGTGAGGTACTGGGCACCGGCGAACGCCGCGCCGCCGACGAGCGCCACCGGCCAGGTCTGCCGCACGCCGCGCTTGCCGTCCACCATGAGCACGAGCACCAGCGGCACGAACAGCGCGAGGACCGGGGTCTGCCGCCCCACCATGGCGCCGAGCTCGGCCGCGTCGAGCCCGGTGATCTTGCCGAGCGTGGTGATCGGCACGGCGATCGCGCCGAACGCGACCGGCGCGGTGTTCGCGACCAGGGAGACCGCGGCGGCCTTCATCGGCCGCAGGCCGACCGCCATGAGCATGACCGAGGAGACGGCCACCGGGGTGCCGAAGCCGGCGAGCGCCTCGAGCAGGGCGCCGAAGCAGAACGCGATGATGATCGCCTGGATGCGCTGGTCGTCGGAGAGCGAGCCGAACGCCCGGCGCAGCACCTGGTCGTAGCCCGTGATCTCGGTGAGCTTGTAGATCCACAGGGCGTTGAGCACGATCCAGATGATCGGGAACAGCCCGAAGGCGGCGCCCTCGCTCGCGGCGAGCAGCGCCTGCCCGACCGGCATCGAGTACGCGAAGATCGCGACGGCGAGGCTCACCGCCAGCGCGGCGATCGACGCCTTCCACGCCTTCCAGCGCAGCGCGCCGAGCAGCACGAAGAGGGTGGCGAGGGGAAGCGCGGCGAACAGCGCGCTCCATGCGAGTGATCCCGCTATGGGATCGAAGACCTGCTGGTAGCCGTCCACGGCCCTGCTCCTTATTGATCCAGAGTGTCCCCGTCTGCACGCCCCGTGGCTGGAAAGTGTCAGACAATGTTTCTTGTCTGTCAATAGTTGGTTCCCGGGAGCGTGCCAGAATGAGGGGAGGCTCGATGGGAGGTGTGCATGCCCCGGGACGCCGCACTCCGGTTGTCCACCGTCTCGGTCGTCGACGCGCTCGCCGCCTCGCTGCGGGACCGGGTGCTTGACGGCCAGATTCCGCCGGGCAGCACCATCACCGAGGCCGAGGTGGCCTCCGCGTACGGCGTGTCCCGCCCCACCGCCCGGAGCGCGCTCACCACGCTCGTGCACGAGGGCCTGCTCTACCGCGAGGCGAACAAGCGCGCCTGCGTGCCCCGCCTGTCCCGCGAGGACGTCGAGGACCTGTTTCTGATCCGCATACCCATCGAGACCGAGGTCGTGCGCCTGCTCATCGAACGCGGCACCGTCCCCGTCGTCGCCGCGTCGCGCGCCGTCGAGGACCTCCGGCACCTGGACCCCGACGCCTCACACAGCGCGTTCGTCGAGGCCGACCTGCGCTTCCACCAGTGCCTCGTGGACGCCCTGGACAGCCCCCGCTACCAGCGCGCCTACCGGCTGATCCGCGGCGAGCTCCACCTGTCGATGGTGCAGACCCGGCACACCCTCGGCCGGGAGCGCATCGTCGCCGAGCACACCTCGATCCTCGAGGCGATGCGCGCCGGCGACGCCGACGAGGCGGTCCGCCGCATGCGCGCCCACCTCGACGGCGCCTGCCGCTCCCTGCAGGAGGTCTTCTCCCGGGTCTGAGCACGAGATCTCCCCCCGGATCCGATCCGTGCCCCGGCACGAGCAGCATCCGGGCTCGCCGCGCGTCTCTGGGGCATGAGAGTCGAACCGCCGGCCACCGCCGAGGACGCCGTTCCCCGAGAACGGGTGGACGTGGCCGAGATCTTCGCCGCCCACCACCTCGGGCTGGTACGGCTCGCGCTGATCATGGTCGGCGATCTGGCCACCGCCGAGGACGTGGTGCAGGAGGCCTTCGAGCGGACCCACGCCGGGCTGCCACGGCTGCGGGACCCGGACAAGGCGCTCGCGTACGTGCGCTCCGCCGTGCTCAACGGCTGCCGGTCGGTGCTGCGCAGACGGGCGTTCTCCCTCCGCCGCCGCCCGCCGTACGAGCCGCCGATCTGGTCGGCGGAGAGCGCCGTGCTCATCGGCGAGGAGCGGCGCGAGGTCCTGGCGGCGCTTCGGCGGCTGCCGCGCCGCCAGCGTGAGGCGCTCGTCCTGCGCTACTACCTCGAGCTGTCCGACCTGGAGATCGCCGATGTCATGGGCATCGGCGCGAGCACGGTGCGCTCCACGATCGCCCGCGGCATCGCCGCCCTCGGCAGGGCCCTGAAGGAGGAGGCATGAACGAGAAGGTGGAAGCCAGGCTGCGGGCGGCGCTCCGCGAGGCCGCCGAGACGGTCGACCCGGCCGCGGTCCGCCCGCTCCTCCCCCCGGAACCGTGGGTCCCGGCCCGCCCGCCGCGCCACCGGCGGCCCGTGCTCGCCGCCGCGGCGGCGGCGGCCGCGGTGAGCGCCGTGGCCGGGGGAGTCCTGTTCGCCCGCTCGGCCGCGCCGCCGGCCCCGGAGCCTCCGGCGGACGAGTCGGTGGCGCTGCCGTACGGCACGCCGCTCGCCGAGCCGGGGAGCGGCGCGGCGGCCGACGTCGTGGTCTTCCTGTGCCACCGGGGGGCGCTCGCCCCGGCCTGCCGGGACGGCAAGCGGCCGGACGAGCCCGCCCGCCCGGCGACCCGCCGGGAGATCGACGACGTGTACCGGGTGCTCCGCGCCCGGACCGAGATCACCGCGATCACCTTCGAGGACCAGGAGACGGCCCTGGAGAACTTCCGCAGGCGCTACCGGGACAACAAGCTCCTGACCGAGCTGACCAAGGCCGAGGACCTGCCGGAGAGCTTCCGCATCGCCCTCGCCCCGGGCGCGGACCCCAAGCCGGTGATCGAGGCCGCGGAGGCGCTGCCCGGCGTCGCCCAGGCGGTCGACCTGCGCTGCCTGGAGCGGGCGAAGGCGCGGGAGGAGGCGGCGGAGGCGGCGGAGGCGAGACGCGCGGGCCGCACCCCCGCACCGCTCGACTGCTGAGCCCGGGCGATACGCGGCGGGAACGCCAACCGAACGGTTCCGCAGCGCGTCTTCGCGAACGTGAGAGCCGAGCCACCCCCCACCGGCGAACCGGCCTCCGTTCCCGCCCCGGCCGAACGCGCCCGTCCGCGCGCCCTGATCGCTGCGGCGGCCGCCGCCCGCGGACCCGGGTGCCGGCCGCGGGTGCTGCGCCGCATCCGTTGCGGCCGGCTGCGGGCCGAGGACCGCATGACCTCCGGTCATGCCGGCATGTTCGTCCGCCATCCGATCGAGGCGACGGGCCCGCACGAACGGGCGGCGCGGGCCCGTCACCTCGACCCGTAACCCGAGGGTGCCGGATCAGCTTCCGGGCGGCGGCGTCGCGTCCCCGATCTCGTGCGCCGTCGGGTCGTCCACGACCTGGCACGGCGCGACCGGACCGACCACGAGCCGGCTGCCGAACTGCCAGAGCACGCGGGGGCGGTCCCCGTCCGGCTCCGCCGAGTTCTCCATCACCTCGAGCACGACCGTCCGGCCCGGCTTGATGTGCTCGGGGTAGATCGTGATGCCGTTCTTGGCGCGCACGGCCCGGGCCGAGGCCCGGCTGTCCAGCCGCTTCCAGACCTCTTCGCGCACCTTCGGGTCTTTGCTGTTCAGCATCTCCAGCGGGATCTTGACGTCGTCCTCGGGTGCGAGCCGCCCCCGGCTGTTGCCGCACCGCTTGCCGAGCGGCAGGTAGGTGATGTCGGCGCGCACCCCGAGCTTCGCGAGATCCCGCTCGACCTGGTCCGGATCCCGGAACTCGTGAATCTGGAGGTTGATCGATCCGTCCGGGTTCTTGGTCAGCGCATAGGCCGGCGTGTCGGTTCCGACCAGCGCCGGTACGGCGAAGCCCGCCGCGGCGGCCAGGCCCGCCAGCGCGCCGCCGACGGCGAGGCGACGCCCGCCGAACCACCGGGCCGGCCCCCGCCCCGCCCGGCCGGCCCGCGCCACCGCCTCGTCGAGACGGAGCCGCTGCCGGGCAAGCGTCGGCGGCGGCCGGTGTTCCAGCTCCGCGAGAAGCGGCTTGAGCTCATCCATCCGAGTCCTCCTGCAACGGGTTGATGCCGCCCAGCGCCTCGCGCACCTTGCGCCGCGCCCGGTTGAGCCGCGACTTGACGGTGCCGACCGGAATGCCGAGCGCGTGGGCGGCCTGTTCGTAGGTCATGTCGCTCCAGGCGGACGAGGAGCAGCACGTCCCGATCGCCGCGGGAGAGCCGCGAGAGCGCGCGCAGCAGGGCGGCGCGGGAGCTCGCGGCGGCGAGATTCCGGGTGATCGTCTCCTCGGGCCCCTCCACCTGGGCGTCGGCGGCGCGCCGTTCCAGTGCGCGGTACCGGCCGACCTCCCGGCGACGGTGCCTGGTGATCAGCCGGGTGGCGATGCCCAGCAGCCACGGCCGGGCGTCGCGGAAATCCGCGTCGTACGAGCCGCGCCGGCGGAACGCGATGAGAAAGGTGTCCCCGACGAGGTCCTCGGCGATCTCGGGGCCGAGCCGCAGGGACACGTACCGGTAGATCGTCCCGGCGTGGCGGTCGAACAGCGCCGAGAACCGCTCCGGGTGCTCCAGGGACTCCGCGATGATGTCCGCGTCGTCCACCGCGGGCAGCGTTTCCCCGGCCACCATCACGGATCCAGCCCGATCATGTAAACCCCTTCCGTGCCGTCGTCGCCCATGTCTTGCCGCGACCGCCCGGAAGTGTTCACGGCGCGCGTGCCCGCGGCGATCGGGGCCGCCGGCGGTGCGGCGCGGGCGTCGTCACCGGGTGGCCGGGCGGACCCGGATGAGGGGGCGAGGGGTCCGCGGGATACGGTACGCGCGAGACGGCATTCCCCTCGGTCGAGGGCGATTCCGGTACGGCGGGCGTGCCGTACGAAACCGCTTGGAAGGAGAGGACGCCTCCCCATGAACCCCGAGCCGCGCCGGACCCCCGTGGCGGGCTGGATCGTCTGGTCGATCCGGGTCACCGTGACCGCGCACCTGGTCTCCGTGCTGGCACAGGGCGTGCTCGCCGGCATGTTCATCACCGGGGACGTCGACCTGCTGCGGCTGCACTCGATCAACGGGGAGGTCGCCTCGGGCCTGGCCACGCTGCAGTTCGTGGCGGCGATCCTGCTGTGGCGGCCGGGGCGCGGGGCCGCCTGGCCGATGTGGCTGAGCCTGCTGCTCACCCTGCTCGAGGGGATCCAGCACACGACCGGCCTGCGCCGGGTGCTCGACCTGCACATCCCGCTCTCGATGCTGATCTTCGGGATCGCCACGGCGATGGCCGTCTGGGCGTGGGGCCGCCTCGAGCGGCGGGCGGAGGCCGCGCCCCGCGGTGGGCAGGTGGAGCGGCGGCAGGAGACGCCGGAGGGGACGCGGGCATGAGCGCGCAGGACCGGCGCGCCCTCACCCGGCGCGCGTTCCTCGGCGTCGCCGCGGGCACCGGCCTTGCCGGCGCGGGCTGGGCGCTCGGCGCCGCCCTGCTGCCCGCCGAGGCCGCGGGCGAGACGCTCACCAGCGCGGTACGGCTGCCGCGCCCGTACACCGTGCCGCTGCCGATCCCGCCCGTCGCCCGCCCGGTCGAGCCCGGCCGCTACGAGCTGACCCAGCGGGCCGCCCGGGTCGAGATCATCCCCGGCACGACCACCGAGGTGTGGGGCTTCGACGGCGTCTTCCCCGGCCCGACGCTCGAGCTGCGCCGCGGCAGCCGTACCACGGTGCGGGTCCGCAACGAGCTGCCGGTGCCCACCTCCACCCACCTGCACGGCGGCGTAACCCCGGACGACTCCGACGGGTATCCGACCGACCTGGTGGTGGCGGAGGGCCGCACGTTCCAGCCGTCCGGCGGCATGCACGGCCACGGCCACCACGACCCGGCGGTCTGGACGTTCCACTCCGGCGCGAAGGACTACGTCTACCCGGTCGAGCAGCGGGCGGCCACGCTCTGGTACCACGACCACCGCATGGACTTCACCGCCCCGCAGGTGTGGCGCGGCCTCGCCGGGTTCGCGATCGTGCGCGACGACGAGGAGGACGCGCTGCCGCTGCCCAAGGGGGAGCGGGACCTCCCGCTGTTCATCTGCGACCGGGCGTTTGCCGAGGACGGCTCGTTCCGCTACCCGTCGCTCGACCCCACCCTGCTGGAACGGCCCGGCGTCGAGGACGCGTACATGGAGGGCGTGCAGGGCGACGTGATCCTGGTCAACGGCGCCCCCTGGCCGGTGCTGGAGGTGGGGACCGCGCGGTACCGGCTGCGGCTGCTCAACGGGTCGAACGCCCGGCGGTACCGCCTCGAGCTCACCGGCGGCGCGCGGTTCGTGCAGATCGGCAGCGACCAGGGGCTGCTCGCCGAGCCGGTCGAGCACACCGCGCTGACGATCGTGCCGGGGGAGCGGTTCGACGTGGTCGTCGACTTCTCCGGGTTCTCGCCCGGCACCGAGATCACGATGGTGAACACGCTCGGCGAGAGCCCGCAGACCCGGGCCGTGATGCGGTTCCGCGTCACCTCGCGGGTGCGGGACGACAGCCGCGTGCCGCCCCGGCTCGCCGAGCTCCCGCCCGCCGACCGGGCCGCCGCGGTGACCGTGCGCACCTTCGACTTCCGCCGCACCCGGCACGACTCCGGCGACATGTGGACGATCAACGGCGAGCCGTACACGCCGGGCAGGCCGATCGCGGAGGTACGGCTCGGCACCACCGAGGTGTGGCGGTTCACCAGCGACTTCCACCATCCGGTGCACGTGCACCTCGCGCACTTCCAGGTGCTCGGCCGGGGCACCCGCGGGCCGGAGGCGACCGACGCGGGCCTGAAGGACACCGTGGACGTCCGGCCGTACGAGATCGTCGACGTGCTGGTGCGGTTCGACGGCTACCGCGGCCGGTACATGTTCCACTGCCACAACCTCGAGCACGAGGACATGGCGATGATGGCGGACTTCCGGATCGTCTGACGGCCGCCGCGCCCGGCGGCCCCGCCCCGCGATCGGGGACGAAGGTCCTTTTATCCGATGCCGATCGTCGGAATCGGGGCGAGGACCCCGTTCGCTAGCCTGGCACCAGGCCGTCCGGGCGGCTGCGCCGCAGCTCAGCGCGGGTTCGCCGCCCGGCACGACGGCCGCGCGTCTCCACCGATCCCGGAGAGCACCATGGACCACGCTGCCACCGCGACCGGTCGGGCCGGTCGTGCGGAACGCCCGGCGGCGGCACGCCGTCGGCGGCGGTTCGTGCCACCCCAGCACGGCGCATGGGCGATGCTCGCCGTGCCGTACCTGGCCGGGCTCGTCACCGCCGGGTTCACCTGGCCCGCCCTCCCCCTGCTCGGTGCCTGGATCGCCGGGTACCTGCTGTCCTACTTCGTCTTCCAGGCCGTCAAGTCCCGCCGCCCCCGGCGGTACCGCGATCAGCTGCTCGGCTACGGCCTGATCGCCGCCCCGCTGCTGCTCGTCGTCGTGATCGCCGCGCCGCGGGTGCTCTGGTACGCCCCGGCCTACGCCGCGCTGTTCGCGGTCAACGCCTACTACGCGTGGCGGCGCCGGGAACGCGACCTCGGCAACGACCTCGCCTCCGTCGCCGAGAGCTGCCTCATGGTGTTCGTGGTGGCCACGCTCGCGGACACGCCGCCGTCCGCGGTGCTCGTCCCGTTCCTGCTGTGCGCCGCGTACTTCGCCGGCACCGTGCCGTACGTGAAGACGATGATCCGCGAGCGCGGCAACGCGGCCTACTACCGCTGGTCGATCGGCTACCACGTGGTCGCGCTCGCCGTCGCCGCGTACCTGAGCCCGTGGGCGGGCGTGCTGTTCGCCTGGCTGCTGGCCCGCGCGATCCTGTTCCCCCGGCGCGGCCTCACCCCCAAGCAGATCGGCGTCACCGAGATCGTCAACTCGGTGCTGCTGCTCGCCTGCATCGCGCTGAGCTGAGCCCGGTACGGCCACGCCGGACGGCGGCCGGCGACGCCGTGGCCCGGTCGTCCGGCCGCCGCGCCCGCCACCCGCTTGCCGGGCGCCGCCCGCCTGCGCCCGGGCGGGGCGTTCGTCCGCCGGGCGGCGGGAAGTGGGGTCGCGAGGAGGTGGCGCAGTGGCCGATCACGTGCAGGTGATGACGACGGTGGACAGCGCCGAGCAGGCGGCCGCGCTGGCGCGGGGGATCGTCGAGCGGCGGCTCGCGGCCTGCGCCCAGATCGTCGGACCGATCCGCTCGCACTACCGGTGGCAGGGGAAGGTGGAGGAGGCCGAGGAGTGGCAGCTCCTCATCAAGACCACCGCCGGCCGGTACTCCGACGTGGCGGCTTACCTCGCGGCGAATCACGGTTACGACACCCCGGAGATCATCGCGGTCCCCATCGTCGCGGGCAGCGCCGAGTACCTGGGCTGGGTGAGCGCGGAGACGAGCCCGGCCGACGCGTCGGCATAGCCGGATCGCGACCGATCCGTCCGGCGGCCATCGGCGATCTCCCGCGGCGGGGGCGTTTCGGTTTCCCCGCCTTCGGCGGGTGGCCGGGGAATCGGTTCTCCGGATGCCGCGGCGCTCTCCGGCAGGCGCGCCTCCGGCCGGTCACCGGCGCGGCGGGCCGTACCCGGAGGAGACGCGTGGTCGCCTGCCGGACGGTATCGTCGCGCGACCGCGCCGCGCGGCCCCGTGATCCGTGTGGTACGAAGGCAGTGTGATCACCAGCGAGCGAGGCGATCGATCGCAGGGAACGCCGCGTGCGGCCCGCCTCCTGGGCGCCCTGGCGATCGGGGCGGGATTCGGCGCGGCGACGGCGTTCATGAACGCGCTCGCGCTCGGTCACGCCGATCTGGAAAGCCGCGCCTACACCACGAGCGGCTGGTCGTACCCGGAGATCATCAGCGTGCTGCTCGACTCCGGCTGGGCCTGGGCGGGCTGTGGCGTCGCGGTGGGCTGGGCGGTCACGCGCGGTGGCGACGGCCGCCGTACGGCACCGGCGCTCGGGGCCGTCGCCGCCGCACTGGCGCTGCTCGCGGCCACGATCGCCTACGGCATCGGGGAGGCCGTCGCCGACGGCGGGCAGACGCCCTGGTTCGGCGCGGACGAGCTTGTGTGGGGGACCGCGAGCATCGTGCTCGGCGCGCCCCTGGGTGCGATCGGCGCCTGCGCCAGGCGGCCCGGGGCCGTCGGCCTGCTCGCGCGGCTGACCGTGCCGGTCGGCGCCGCCGTGCAGATGGTCGTGCTCCCACCCGGCAGGAACGAGGTCGTCCAGGCGATCGGGAAGACGATCGTGTGGACGGGGGCGGCGGCGAGCATCACCCTCATCGTCGCCCACTTCATCGTCACGCAGCGCCGTCGCCGCCGACCGGCCGCCGAGACGCCGTGACGCCGTGACCTCGGCGGAGGCGGTCGGCATGCGGTCGCGGAGGCCGGCCGGAAGCGGCCGTACGGCCGTGCCCTGCCGGTGATCAGGCGGTGTTCGGCGTGGTCGCCGTCCGTGCCGGGGCCGGCGGCCGCTCGGTGCGCGGCGGGTGCGCCGGTCGCAGATGCCTGACCACCCGGAGCGCCCGGTGGGCGTAGAGCGGGTCGACCGGAAGCACGTGGCGGCCCCACCAGCGCGCGACCTCGGGGGCGGGGGAGGGCTCGACGAGGCCGGGAAGGTAGTCGTCGTACGGCGGGTCGTACAGGTAGCCGGTGGCGACGCCGTGCCGTTCCAGGGTGGCGATCGCCGCGTCGCGGTCCTCGACGAGGAGGGGGACGCGGAACAGCGGCTGGTCGGCGTGCCTCCGGACGCCCTCCGCGGCCGAGGGCAGCTCGGCGAGCAGCTGCGCGCCCGCGATCCGCCGGTCCCGCTCGCGGGGCAGCGCGCGCAGCCGCCGGGTCTGGTACCAGCGGGCGAGCGCGCCGTTCCGGTTGCGGTAGTGGTGCAGGTCGGCGCGCACCCACGAGTCGAACGGCGGCAGGTCCGGCGCGTGGGCGAGGGCGGTCTCCAGCTCGGCCCGGCGCGGGGCGATGCGGTACCCCTCGCGCTCCTCCTCCAGGCCCAGCATGCGGGAGAGGGCGAGGGCGGGCCGTACCAGGTCCAGGCGCAGCGCCATCTGGCGGGCCATGGAGGTGAGCACCGAGCGGATCTCGCGGTGCAGCGATCCGGGCTCGAGCAGCAGGTCGCGGTGGCGCTTCAGCTCGCGGTAGTCGGACTCGTGCTCGACGGCGAGGACCCCGCCGGACCCCGCGGCGACGTGCTTGGAGAGGCTGAACACGCCGGCCACCCCGAAGGTGCCGAGGGGGCGCCCGTCGACGGTGGTCTCGATGGCGTGGGCGACGTCCTCGACGAGCGTCTTGCCGGAGTACTCGGTGACCCGGTCCGGCAGGCCGTACAGGTTGGTGGTGAGCACCGCGTCCACCGAGTCGAGGAGCTCGCGGGTGGCCGCGATGTTGCCGTCGAGGGGCGAGAGCGGCGCCATGACCGGCACCAGGCCGGCCGCCAGCACCAGGAAAAGGATCTCGTCTGCGGATATGGGCGACATGAGCAGTCGCTGTCCGGGCGTGCACCAGTGCCGGAGCGCGAGGTAAAGGCCGAGCCGGTTCGACGGCAGCTGGAGACAGCGACGGCCGGTCCTCTTCGCAAGGGTTTGGGCAGGTGTCACCGTAAACAAATACCACAGGTGTGGTCAAATGCTCCAAGAATCCGTAATACTGCCCATACCCCAGGGGGTCGGGGAACCGGCGCTTACGCGTTGCCGTCCGGCAGGGCGGTAATTCGGCGCGCGACGGCTTGGCCGGCCTGTGCCGAGGCGCCCCGCTGATGCGGGCGGACCTGCTCGATCGGTTCCGCGGCGAGCGCCGGCGGCGATTCCGCGGTACGCCCGTTCGGCCGCAGGTACGCCGAAATTGTGAGCCGCCGGAATCTTCACATATCGGAACTTTCAGGGGCTGCCCGTGCGCTTTGCCCACCTATAGGAGCCTGAGGGCGTCGCGCGACGTTTCATTGCGCGGCGTGTAGATCTCCAGGCGGTGATCGGGGCTGTCCGGCTGGAGCCACACCTGGTAATCCAGCTCGATATCGCCGAGGGTGGGGTGGCGCAGATCCATCGGGCCCGCCGTACAGTCGGCGACCTCCCCGGTGGCCCAGACGCTCGCGAACTCGGGACTGCGCATGGCGAGTTCCCCGATCAATTCCGCGAGCTTCGCGTCGCCGGGATACCGCCCGGAGGTCAGCCGCAGATAGCCGATGTGGATGCGCGCCAGTTCGTCCCAGTTCCGGTACAGGTCGCGGTGCAGCGGGTCGAGGAAGAACATGCGCGGAATGGACGGCCTGGTCTCCGGCGAGTCCGGGGCCGTGTACTCGAGGTGTTCCGCGATGAGCGCGTGACCGGTGCGGTTCCACGGCT